>ERZ1046740.64-NODE-64-length-90648-cov-22.201152_pt1 | contig 90648 bp, 122 predicted proteins | sample MGYA00383093_ERZ1046740 | MGnify/ENA primary metagenome ERZ1046740 (study PRJEB29581, sample SAMEA5548363) | metagenome | biome: marine; feature: coastal; material: water | depth 25 m | study: Short-term variability in the microbial, nano- and picoplankton... | reverse complement strand
GGGCTAGAGCTGAAGTAGGCATAAGTAATATAACAGAGCAGTATAAACAATTAGGGCTTTCTGCTAGAGAGGCTGCAGACGCACAAGAAAGCGCTATTAAAAGAGTAGCTGCTGCACTAAAAGATAATGATTCTAAAATAGACGAAGTATTTGGTACATTTGGCGGTACAGCCGCTATGGCAGGATTAATGGCTGTAGCAGCAGGAGTTACTGCTATTTTTAGCGCCGCCGCTGCAGGTATAGCCGCCATTGTTGTAGGGGGCCTTAGTTTAATAGATATGTCTTTAGCATATCTATTTGGTTATGAATCTATAAGTAAAAAAGTTGCTAGTAGCGCAGCAGAAGCGTTAGGAGGCCCATCAAAAACTCTTAAAGAGGGTGAAGAAGCAGCTGCCTCTTTAAGAAAAGAGGTAGAAGAATTACAAGACTCTTTTAACAGAACCGGAGACTTAGCCTTATTACAAGAAATAGATCAGATAAATGCGTTTAGAGACGCTATACTAGACACAGATTCAGCAGTTACTATGTTTACAGGAACTTTATCTAGACTTACAGGACAAGACGCTTCTTTAATTGATGAACTATTAGGTACTACAGAAGCTGATTTTAGTGATACATCGTTAAAATTAGGAGGATTAGAGATAGCAACTAGAGAAGTAGGTAAAACTTTTACTGTTGCAAATGAGTCTATAGGATTAATTTTACCTACTTTTGTAGGATTTGAGTCTACACTACTTAGAGCTAATAATGCTATGAGAGATGGCTCTGTAAGCAGTAAGTCTTTCGTAGAAATTATTAATAGTTTAAGAACTTCTCAATCTAACTTATCAGATACTATAGATATTGTTACTTCTAGAATATCTATACAAGAACAAAAGATTAAAAAGCTAAACGCAGAAGGAACTGAAGAAGCTAGAGTGAGAGCAGATGAATTAGTAAATTCTAATAGAGATTTAATAACTACTTTAGGGGCTTTAGAAACTAGGTTTGAAGAAACTACTAATAGATTAAATGAGTTATCTGAGGCAGGAGATCAAGCTAATAAATCTTTAGTTAAATTTGAAAATATACAAAAAGTATTTAAGTCAGCAGCAGATACTATTACTAATGCAAAGTTCAAAGGGCTATTTGTTGAAACAGCAGAGGGCCTTGAGTTTGCAACTTCTTCTACACAAAAATTTGTTAATCAGGTTAATAGCTTAAAAAATGAGCTTGTAGGCATAGGAGGTCTTACTGATTTAGAAGATAATGTTACAGCTTTTGAAAAGTTAGGTCAAGTAATTAGAAGTGATGATGGTAGTGTTACTACAACTACTGATAGAGCTGCAAAAGCAGTAAGAGAGTTAAATCTTGCAGTAGCTAATAGAGAGTTTATGGAAAAATCTATTAAAGGTCTTTTATTGGGTCAAGTAGAGGCTGTAAAACAACAAACTAGAGAGCTTGAAAAGCAATCAAGAATAGCTAGACAACAACTTCAACAGGCAACTTTAAAAGCAGAAATAGACATATCTAAGGCGCGACTTACTTCACTTAATAAAGCTAGAGCAGAAGAAATAAGTATTAAAAAAGTAAAAGCTGATGGCGCAGCAATATCTAGTGAACTAGCAGCAACAGAGTTATCTATATCTAGAGATATTTTATCTGAGAGAGCAAACGCTATAGATATACAACAAGAACAGCTTAAAATAGTATCTCAAATAGCAGAAGAAAGAATAAAAGGAGCTAAAGAAGAGCTATCAGCACAAAAACAAATGATATCTTTAGCTAAAGAGGGTCTAGCCTTTGATGACTCCTTCTTTGACAAAGATATGACTAAGATACTAAATTTACTTGCTGACATAGGATCAGCTTCTTTAGACGTAGAAATATCTCAAAAAGAGACAGATTTAGCAGAAAAGCAAGCAGAAACAGCAGCTGAATTAGCAAAGTTAGAAGCAAATAAACAAATTTTTGCAGCAGAGATACTAGCAAAAGAACAAGAACTATCTTTACTAGAGATAGACTCTAGAGTTGCAGATCTTACTGCTCGTATAGAGATTTCAAGAGCAGAGAGACAAAATGAAATTGATTCCCTCACTGAAAGACGCAGCATAGCTGAGTTAGAAGCTAAATTAAAAAGAGAGACTTATGCAGCTAATCTAGAAAATAAAAGAGAAGAATTAAAGATACTAGAAGAAAAAAGACAAGATACTATAAAACTAGTAGAGTCTTTTAATAATCTAACTACTGATATGGGTACAGAGTTTGATACCTTTATATCGGAATTACAAGCAACTTTAAGTACTCAAAAAATAGCACTAGAAGCAAAAGAGACTATTATAGCAGATCCTGCTAAAGACAAAAGTGCTGATCCTGTACAATCTAGTGCCGATGCCTTAAATAACTCAGCAGATTCTCTAGAAACTGTTGCTGAAGAAACATCTGCTCTAGTAAAGGAAGTTAGTACTACAGGACAATCTTCTTTAGACTCTTTACAAGCTCTAGAAACCTCTGCTCAAGCTACTAATGAGATAGCGGAAATAACTAATACTACGTTAGATACCACTATCTCTAACAAAAAAATAGAAAGTGATTTAATAAGTAAAAACGAAGATGAAAGACTGGCTGCTTTAGGCGCTGAAAGTACCGCGTTAAAAGAGAAACATGTACTTGAGACTGAGAATAGTAATGCAGCACTAGAAACTGCAAACAAAACTGCTGAATTAGAAAAAGATAAAGCTAAAAATGCAGAAGCTGCCTTACAAGCGCAGATAAAAGCAAACCAATTAGCTCAGAGACAAGCTGCTTTTCAGATTATGAATCAAACAGGAACATTACTGAGAGAGCTATCTGTAGGTAGAGCTGAAAAAGCAAGAGATAAAGCAGCAGAGAATAGAGATAAGGTACTATCTAAACAAGAGGAAGTATTATCTAGAGTAAGCTCTTTGAGAAGTTCTGAGGCGGATGCTATGGCTGGGGCTGTTGATATTTTAAAAGAACGAAGAGCCTTAGAAAGAGATATAATTTCTTCTATTGCAGACAGTGATGCTAGTGGGTACTTAAAAACTACAGAAGCTTATTTTAAAAACTTAAATGACTTAGACGAGCAAACTAAAGTATTAAGTGAGGCTCAAGCTAATAGAGCTATAGCAGAAGCGGAACTAGCTATACAAGACTATAAAGTTATAGAAGCAACAAATAACTTATCTAGCGCAGAAAAAGATCTAGAAAACGCGCATAATAGTTTAGTAGGTAGAACAGGGGACGTACTTCAAAAATTCGGAAGCTTGGGTAATAGTATGGTTAGCTTAGTAGGCTTAGCTCAACAACTAACAGGTGCCTTTACTACTCTAGGTAATACCTTAGTAGGATCAGTAACTGGAGATAGTAATAATGAAATTACTGAAGCAGTAAAAGATGGTTTTGATAAGTCAAAAGCTGCTGAAACTTCTGCTCAAGTTACAGGAAATATAGTTGCAGACTTAAAAAATGTTGTTGTAGGTAGTGTAAGAGATTTAGGCGGGGCCTTTGAAAGATTTAATCAAGAAAGCATTGGAGCTGCAGGAGGCGCTGCTCAATATTTTGCAGAATCTGACGGTGGTTTAATAGATTTTGCAGCTGCGGGCTTAGGTAAAGCAGTTACTCCTATGATAACTGGTATAATAGAAGATTTTATTACCACAGCTTTAGGCCCTATAGGTAATATAGCTATGACTGCTATAGATTTTATAGCAGGTGACTTTATATCTGGACTTATTGGCGACGCACTAGAAGGTATTGTTAACTTTTTTTCTCCTCGTAAGCGGAATAGATCAACTGCTGACTTGACTACTGGAGACATAATAGATAGAAAAGATAGTGGAGTTGATCTGGATCCTGTAGCTAAATCAGCATTTAAAATGAATCAAGCATTAGAAACTGTTACTGGAGGTCTTCAGAGATTTACTGAAGCACAAGCAATACTAACTACTAAAGGTTCAGATATTAGAGAAAAATTCTTAGAGCTAAGGGGTGGCGGGGCTGATGCAGTTAGCTTAGACTTTGATAGCGAAAACTTTGGTAAGGAATTATTTGAAGGACTTATTAGAGGCTTAGATCCTATATCTTTAACGGAAGACATGAAAGACGCTATAGGTAATATGGATTTCAGTAAAGAGATAGAAAATAACATGAAAGACCTTAATTTTGCTAAAGGCTTTGATGGTTTAATGACTCAACTAGAATCTGCAGGAGGTAAATTTACTAATCTTGGTGAGTTTATAGACTTAGTAAATATTAAAGCAGAAGCTGCAGCTGCTACATTTGCGCAAGGAGCGCTACAACAAACATTAGATTTAATAGAAGAAGCTGGAAGAGTGTTCGGAGAACAATCTGAGCAAGTAGGAAGAGCAAAAGATGCGGCTGAGAATATGGTTTTAGCCCATTTAGATTTACATGTAGCGGGAGATCGCACTGTAAGCCTACTTAGTGATACGTCTACTAATTTGAGCGGTATGGCTATGGCTATGGAGACTGTAAAAGCAGAAATGAATGCTATGCAAGACGCTCTTGAGGCTACAGGCGTTAACGCAGGTGAGGCTGCTAGAATAATAGAAGAAGGCATAGCACTTAAAATTACACAAATGGCTCAAGACTTTGGGGATGCCTTAAGTGACGTAATTCAGTTTGGTGATATTCTAGAATCAAGCGCTGTTCAAGGATTAAAAGATGTCTTAGAATATCAACAGGCTATAATACGAGATGCTGCCTATATTCAAGAGCAGCTAGGTAATGGTTATGATTTTATAGCTCGTGCAGAAAAAGCTTTAGCTATTCAAAGAGGTAATATAGTAGGTAAAGCTTCAGATCAAGAATTAAGAGCTCTTAGTGAGTTAGCAGGTGCAGGACAAGAATTTAGTAACGCTGCTATGAAAGCAGCTACTGATGCTGAACTAACTAGAAGAGTTATGAATAATATATTTGAGGGAGCAAAACAACTTACTCAAGCACAAAGAAGTTCAAGATCTGTAGGAAGAGGCTTAGCTTTTGCTGAGGGAGGTTTTGTGCCTGGAACTCCTGAACAACAAAATAAAGATTCTGTGCCTGCATTACTAATGCCTGGAGAGTATGTATTAAATAAAAAGGCAGTTAAGAATGTTGGAGTAGGCACTTTAGCTGCTTTTAATTCTGGAGCCTTTAAAAAGATGGAAGGTGGCGGTAGTCCTACAGGAGGAGTTATTGCTCCTGATAAAGTAGCTACTGATGCTTTTGGAGGTACTTTTGGTATAAATGCTGCTACTCAAGCATTATTTAAAAACTTCAGCCAAGATATGACTACTACTTTAGAGTTTTATGAAGCTAGAGAGATAGTTGCTCAAGCTAATATAGAACTTTTTGAGACTTATTCAGACCTTAGAGAGGCAGCAGGGGCTAGTAATGACCTTATGAATGCTTTTAGTATTATAGTAGATCATATAGAGCGAGGGGAAATAGGTCTCGCTACTGCAGTATTTGATATAGCACATAATTTAACAGAGGCTACTAGCGCTACAGAAGCCTATACTCTTTCCCTGTCTCAAAATCAGGCACAACAAGCTTTAGCTTCTGCCGGTGTTAATTTGCAAAATGAAAGTATAGGTACTTTAACAGATAATTTAACTAGTTTTTACAATAGTATAAATACTTCTTCTGTGACTGCTGGAGACTTAGAAGCTGTGATAAGTCAAATGAATATAGCTTTATCTCAAGGAGTTATATTTGGTAATGAATACGGATCTATATTAGACGATGTTACTTCAGATTTTGACAATGCCTTAGCATCTTTAGATGAATATTCTTCTTTCTTCTTAGAACTTCAAGATATGACTTTGGATCCTACAGGTATTATAAGCTCCATAAGATCTGTTCAGTATGCATTTGAAGACGGTATGAATACTATGACAGATGCAGTTACCGATGGGTTTATAGATACTATAGACGCTTCTACAGTACAAGTTAGACTTAATAAAAGACTAGAAAAAGAAAGAATAGATTTAATTAAAAATTCATCTGATGAGCAGCTTAGAATAATTAGAGATACTCAAGATTCAATCGCAGACGCAACTTTTAAAACAGGTGCTATAGCAGAAATAGCTGTAAGAAAAATACTAGCAGTCTCTTCTGCCTTTGGTACTTTTGAGCAAGGGTTAGTAGGATTTTACAATAACTTAGTACAATCATCAGGAAACTTTACTAGAACTTTAAGCGCTTCTGTAGTTAGTAGTATACAAGCAGCAGGCATAATAATAGATGATGAGTTAGATACTAATTTCTTAGGTACATTAACTAATTTTGCTACTCTATCTAAAAGCGGCTCTTCAAGTGTTCACTCACTATCTACTGCTTTAGAGCAATTAAATTATCAGTTAGAAGTTGGAGAGACTATAGATACTGATACATACAAAGAAGGAGTAGCCTTTTTACAGTCTTCCTTTATGGAGTTCTTAGATCTATTTAGTGGTATGTCTAATGCCTTTAGAGAGGCAGAATCAAATCTTGATAACTTTAAAACTACTTTACACTCTTCTTTTACTTCTATAACTGATGAGCTAGAAGACTTACTTAAAACTTTGGTAACCACTTATAGAACTACATTAGCCGACGTTAAGACTATGTATCAAGAAGCTGTGGCGCAACAAAAAGAAGCAGAAGAATCATTATACGGCGTACTATTTAGTGCTCAAACCGCATTTATAGATGCTGGAGGACACTTAGAGGGTCATATATCTAGAATAGATGATATTGTAAAAGGATTAGATCCTACATATCAGGGATATGCAGGTTTAGATCAGTACTTAAAACAACTTCAAATAGATGTTCAAGCAGGTATTACTTCTTTAGGCAATATAAATACATCTCAATCTTTATCAGCTCTACAAACTAATCTTGCTAATAGCTTAGCAGACTTAGCTATACTCCAAACACTTCCGGACTCTGCCGATAAATTTGTAAAAATAAGTAGAAAACTTTCAGAGATAGATGACATTAATAATCAAATATCTGCAGGAACGCAATCTACAGACGCATTAAAAGAGGCCACTTTAGACTTATTAAAAGTTGAAGAAGAGCTAAACTTTAATAATACTACTGCAGGACTACAACAAGTAGACTTAACCTTACAAGGTATAAGTCAAGATTTACTTCAAAATGCTATAGATGCTAGAACTGCATTTAATACTTCTAATCAACTTTTAGATGATTTTACTACAGCTTTAAATGCTAATTTTACTCCTAATTTAGTAGCTTCTACTACCGCTGTTAATAGTAGTACATTAAGTCTGTCTTCGTTTATAGCAGAGATGCAATCTGCTAATCAAGTATTTTCAGACATAACTACTGCGGTTTCTGCTATAAATGCTACAGGAATACAAGAAATAATAGATACCTTAGATGTAATATCTAACCCTGCGGATGAGGTAAATATAGATGTAGTAGATACAAGTTATAGAGGTATCTCAGATTTAAATGATATATTAAATAACTTTACTGGCATAGTTGCTGCCAAAACTGCTTTTGAAAATCTATATGGATCGATAGCCGCAGTAACTCCCGTAGTTCCCTTACAAGAATTTAATGACTTGAATGCAGAATTTATAAATTTAGAAAATACAATAACTTCATTACTAGGTACTATGGGTAACAGTAATATTGCAGACATAGATGCAACCTTTGAACAATTTGTATTAGATTCTATAGCATTACTACAGAATCCTTTAACTTTATCAGGAGTTTCTACTTCAGGGTCTACAACTAATATAGCTGCACAAGCAATTACAGGTTCGGGAGCAGTTAATAACCCTCAAATAAGCACTCAAACTTCTTTACTTCAACAAATCTTAACCCAAGGGTTAGGAGTTCAAAGTCCTGGTTATTTATTCTACACTAATCAAATACTAGAGCAGATAAGAACTGTTTTAGAAGATATGTTAATATTACAAGGAGGCACATTGCCTACTTATGCTAATATTACTTCTACCTTCACTTCTCCTACTACTTCTACTGGGGGAGCTACTACTACTACGGTACCTACGGGTTCTACAACGGGTTTACCGAGTTTAAACCAATCAGGAATACTAGGTCTCACAGGTCAGCTGTTTGAAGTAGAAGAGCCTATAACTAGACCCGCTGATTATTTTTATATTGTAATACCTAAGCTTGTTGCTATAAATGAATTTTATATAGTAGAGCCTATTGAAGTAGAGTATGACTTTTTCTTTGACTTAACCCCTGTATCTGTTACCTCTATAGATGCTGGTAATGGTGGACCCCATTTCTTTAATATAACTACAGTAGATACTGATTTTGATAAATGGTTTAACGCTCCCACTTTATTAGACACTGACTATAATAGTTGGTTTAATGATCCTACTTTGATAGATACTAGCTTTACTAAATGGTTAAAAATAATAGAAGAAGAAACAGGCATTTTTGACTGGATTACAATAACTAAATCTGCAGCTAACTATCAGACCTTTTTTGAAGCTCCTACTAAAGTAGATCACTCTGTAGCTACTTGGTATAATTTACCTACTAAGCTAGACAACACAGCTAACTTATGGTATAATTTACCTACTAAGAAAGATGTAGACTATACAGATTGGTTTACCTTAACTAAAGTAGCTGTTAAATATTCTGAGTTTTTTGACCCCGAAGATAAGATAAATTTAACAGATCATATAGGTCCTGTTACAGTAGATGCCGATTCTTTATTCACTATAAATAAAAGTTCAAAAGATGCTGATGATTTATACTCTATAACCTCTATAGAAAAAGACTACTCAACCTTCTTTAAGATAGCTGCTAAAGATTTTGATTATACAGACTTCTTTAAGATAGTTGAAAAAGATATTACTGATTTTATACAAATATCAAAATCTACAAAAACAGCTATAGAACTATTCACTATTCAAAAAAGTGAAGTTACAGGTAGTACTTTATTTTCTATAACCGCAGATTCAGTTGCAGCGTCAACACTTATAACTGTTAAGGAGGATAATAGAATACAAGTAGGAGCAGATGAGATATTTGATAAACCTACCTCAAAAATGGCTTTAAGCTTGTTAGATATATTTAGTAATTATGAAAGCGGTGCTTTTGATTGGACAAAAGCTGTAATAAGTGTAGGCCAAGTAATCAATGAGGACAAACTTAAAGAAGGGCTGGCAAATAAGGCTATTCTTGCTACGGGTGATATTTTTGATAACTGGAACGGTAAAGGCTTTGACATTGATAGTGTTGACATTAGCTACTTAGATTTATTTAAATTAGAAGTTAAAGATATAGAATATACAACACTATTTAAACTACCTACTGATGCAGATAAAAAAAGTCTACACTGGAGTAGCTGGTTTAAAGTAGACCCAGAAGATAAGATGGACGCAAGTGATCTATTTACTTTTATATCTCCTGAACCCGTGTCTGCCCTTGCCTTATTTAGTCCTACATCACAATCTGTAGATGGTTCGACCTTGTTTGTATTAAGCAATACTTTACAAAAAATAGATGCTAACAATCTTTACGATGTTGCAAAAGTAAGTAAAACTGCTACTGACTTCTTTACTATTTCAGGAGTACAACTTAAAGGCGAAGATTTTATTGATTTAACTTACTTAGCCAACTCTAAATATGTAGCGGAAGCTAAGAATGTATTAGACGTTGATGGTAAGCTTACTGTTAAATCTTCTGATGTATTCAAAGTATCAGGTACTTTAGATAAAACAGCTAATCAAGTATATAATATAACTAAGAGTGATAAAGCAGGGGCTGATTTCTGGGAAGTTACTGCTAGTGAGCAATCAGGAGCTTCTTTCTTTACACCCACTAAAAGTGAATTAGCAGGTTTAAATTTCTTTAGTCCTACTCAAAGCACTATAACAGCTAGCGATTTATTTAATTTTAATAAAGTAAAAATAGATGTTAGCACTATGTTTGAATCTGAGTTATCTACTCTAACAGATGCAGTTAATGATCAAGATAGCTACTTAATTACTAACTATGGTAAATTAGAAACTATAAAAAGTTATACTAAGGTGTCTAGTGAGAAGCTTACAAATATTGCAAAAGCAGATTCAGATTTTCATGCTGCTATATTAGAAGATACTGCCTACTTAGAAACTATTGCTACCTCTTTAGGAGATTTAGCTGATATTAAAGCTAATACTGCCGATATTAAAACTAATACTTCTGTAAACGTATCTAAGCTTACTAAAATAGAAAATCACACAGACGGTATAGAAGGAAAATTAGATCATATTTCTGATGATTTAGATGCTATTGCAAAAGATTTGGCAGACAAACTAAATCATATTTCTGATAATCTAGATCATATTTCTAATAATTTGGATACTTTAGAGACAACTGCAAATGCTATTGAAGGGTATGTATTATATTTACCTGGCATGTCTACAGAGCTTACTGCTCAAGGAAAGACTTTAGTTTCTATAGATGGAGTATTAGATGCTATAGAAATAGACACTTCGAATATGGTTACCTATCTAGAAAGTATAGCTACTAATAGTGCATATCTTAAAACAATAGATCAAGATACAAGCCATTTAAAAACTAATGCAGATAATAAAACCTCTCATATTTCTGATAATTTAGATCATCTTTCTAATAACTTAGATGCTATAATAACTAATACAAATAAGAATAAAACTCGCTATAAATACTCAGGAGCAACAAAAGTTAGTTTAGCAACTGGAGGGCCTGTAGTAGGCCCAGGAACTTCTACTAGCGACTCTGTCCGTGCTAACTTGTCTAATGGCGAGTATGTAATAAAAGCTTCTTCTGCTAAAAGTATGGGTAGAGACGTATTAGATACGCTTAACTCTACAGGATCTATAGCATCATTAGGTAGAAAAGGAGATACAGAATTAGCACATATTAACTCTGTAGAAGCCCAAATGCTTAAATCAATAGGGGGTTCAGGCTTTAAAAATCCTCTTTCTGGTCTTAAAGAATTTTTCTTTGACGGATTTAATCCTTTACTAGGTCTTAGGGACGCAGCGCTATCTGCTGCTACATCAATTATAAGTAACACAAATCAACCAGAAGGTTGGAGTCCAGAAAAAATAGGTAGTAATGCTAGCTGGAATACAGCAAATTTTGCTAATAATACTTTTGCTAAAAAAGTATTAGTAGAGCTTACAAGATATATAGCAGCTAATAGAGATGGAAAAGCCTTTACGCATTCTCAAGCCTTTAACTCTATTTCTGATGCGTGGTTTGAATATGATAAACCTAATATTATACAGTTCAATAGAGGTTCTTCGTTTAACAACGACCGCAGAGGCACAAGCAATATAAATAGCTTAATAACAAGACTACAAAATGATTATCCTTCTTTTGCTGATGGGGGTAGGATTTCAGGTGCTGGTACTAGTATTAGTGACTCTATTATGGCTATGTTGTCGGACGGTGAGTATATTATTAGAAATTCATCTGTTGACAATGTGGGGGTAAATACTTTAGACTATATAAATAATACAGGACAACTACCTCAAGGTGATACTAATGTAGAAGTAAATATTACTAATAACGGATCTCCAGTAGACGTAGAAGCTGAGCCTAAAGTTAGTATAATAGATGGCAAGGTAGTAGTAGATGTTATACTTAAAGATTTAAGAACTAATGGTCCTATTAAGAAGACTATTAAGAAGATAAAGTAGAGGGACATGGCAACATACATATATCCAGATGATGCGTCAATGAACGATAGAAAACCAGATAGGGGCTATAGCATTGCTAGAGCCCCTAATAATACGTCTTTTAGCTCTGTTTTAGGATATGAAAAAAGAAAAAGATTATCTAGAAAAGTACTAAGAAAATTTACTTTTAGCTATACCAATATAAGCGAGGCTAGGAAAATTAGTATTGAAAATTTTTACTTAGACAGGGGTGGAGACTTTGAGACTTTTAAATTAGACTTAGCTCATTTTGGATTATCAGGAACTGCTAATGTTAAGTTCTCTGAATCTTTAGATATAAATCATGTAATTTCTGGTGATAATACTGATATATTTAATATATCTCTAATATTAACCGAGGTGGCTTAATGTCTTCTCGTTCTTATGATTTTATACTTAAACTAGCTGATACAAGTAGCTTCTCTGTAGGAAATTCTGTGCTAGGAGTTTCTTCTAATGCTTTTGGTCAAGTAATAGCTAAGGATAGTAGTAATCTAAAAGTAAAAGTAGCCAATTCTAAACATTACTTTATTTCTTCAGAAAATATAATTTCCAATGTAACAGTAAATACATCTGCTACATACCAACAATCTTTTACTTCTACTCCTATAGTAATAGATAGTAATTCATACTCTATAAATGGCACAAGTAATACTTTTGCTCTACCTCATGTTCCCTCACATAAAGCAGAAATTGAAATATATGCTGACAATGTATTTATAGAATCTGAAAAATATGTATGGCCTAGTACAGTTTTAGATGGTGTAGGAGTAGATTTTAAAGATATAGAAATAGTAACCTTTCCAGCAGCAAATGATAGGGCTATAGTAACTAGTGCTAATTTTCCTACTACGGGTACTACTAGTTTAACTCTGAAAGTATCTACGGGAGATAAAGATTCTTTGTCTTTTTTAGGATCTAATACTCCTACTACTCAAATACAAACAGGATCTAGTACTATAACTACTATATATCCTTCTAACTTTGTGTTAAATAGAAATGCTTTTGAAGAAGAACCTATTGTAAGATTATACTCTATCTACTATCCAGGAGAGTGGTATCCTGCTAACGATAAGGGAAATCCTACAGGAGAAGGCGCAGGAAGGCCTTGGCCTTATGGTTTCCCTATTAGATATGCAGAAATAATAGGAGAAGACTTCTCTATTGAGGACTATACAATAACTCATCAAAGTAATAACTATGTATCTTTTCCTATTAACTATCCTGGAATCTCTATTAGTTCTGATGGATCTATAGGAGAGATAGACTTAGAAATAAGTAGTATTGATTTAGCTCTGCCCACACTAGTAGAAGATCCTTTCCTAGTAGGGTACAATAATACTTCTGCAATATCTAGTACTGTTAATGGTGAGGTACTAACTAACATTGATCCAAGAACTGTGCTTTCTAATCCTTCTTATGACTCAGATATAGCAGATTCTAAAGGACAAAATCAACCTTATGACTATAATACTACTAGCTCTTTAGGAGAAGAATGGGTTTCTTTGATGCCGGATAGTAGAGACTTATTAGGGGCGGTAGTAGAAGTAAGAAGCTATTATGCATCTTCACTAGAGTATTGGCCTGAGTTTTCTATCATAAGTGTAGTATCTGGAGATTCTATACGCTTAGAATCTACAGCCCCTTATAGAGTCGGAGACACCGTAAATAGTAATGTAAGTACCAGCACTGCTACTATTACAAATGTTTATAGTAATAATTATATAAAATTAGATCAATCTATTACTGGCGCTGTAATAGGCGATAAACTTTTAATAAATAATAGCAATTATGATCCTGATGCTTATGTAGAAAGAAAGTTTACAATTAATAAACTTAACTCATATAATGATTCTTCTATTAGTTTTAACTTAGGAAGTAGAACAACTAATTTATTAAAAGAAGTGCCAAGAAGAAAATTTTATAAAAACACTTGCCCTTGGAAATATAAAGGAGTAGAGTGTAAGTATCCTAGTGGCGGCACAGGGGTAATTAGCAATAGTGTACTACCTAAAACTGCTAATGGTATGTTCACTATAAATAATGTGGCGACTTCTGACTCCAACTTAGATAAATGTTCTAAAAGTATATCTGCTTGTAAATTACGAAATAATTTATTAAATTGGGGAGGGTTTCCCGGTGTTAGAAACAAAGTTTAATTTACTTTTAGATACAATAGGAAAATATTCTCAGTCTCAGTACCCCTTAGAGGCTTGTGGTATAATTACTTTAGATTTTGAATTTATACCCAGCAGTAACTTAAGTAATAATCCTAGACACAGTTTTATAATTGATCCTATTGTTGTTAATAGGTATGACGAAAATATATGGGGTATTTTTCATTCTCATACAGATGAAAAGTTTGAAACTCCCTCGGAGTTAGATATGTCTTTAACCGTATATCCAGATATAAAATTTATATTATTTAATAATAAAAATTTCTACATATATTGGTACGACACAGATAAAAATATTAAAAGGTACGAAAAGTTTAATGAAGATCACTGTAAATATAAATAAGCCTCTTAGAACTTTCTTTGATGATAGGTCTGATGTAATACTAGATGCTTCAGATTACTTTGATATATACTCTGGTCTTAAAAATATGTTTCCTAAATTTGAGAAGTTACTAAACTCTATGAAGAATACAGAGTCTAAATTTCAAGATGTAGTATTCATTCAAGATAATAAAATTATAGATGTATCTAAATTTAAACTAATAATTAAAGAAACATTAGAAGTATCGTTAACACCTGTATTTTTTGGAGCAGCCCCTTCTTATACTTTTTCTAATTTATATAGTGATATAAAATCTAGTTTTATGTATCCTTTATTTGGTTTGTCTACTGCTAGTACAGAGTCTTCTGACTTCGAAGGCTTAGATAAAAGAATACTAGACTCTTCTTTATTTGGAAGAGCAGAAGAAGTATACGCAGCAGGTATGAGAATAGAAAATGATGTATTCGGAGACTTACAAATCAATACTAATGCAAAACTTCCTATAGGACTTCACTATGGTCTTGTAAGAGTATCAGGTACTTTAATAAATAATTATACTAAAACATATAGATGTGATCCTGATGTGTTTAGAGTAAAGGATGTAATACCTTAATGGCTATTTCACCACTTACCTTATCTGTAGGGCAAAATCAAACATTTCAAAAGCAGTTAACTAAACTAAATACAGATATTCAGTTTAGTCATGTCGCTATTGGTGAAGGGCCTATATATAGAATAAATCCAAACGGTGTTCAAGATATTAGAGTAGATGGTAAATTTATTGATGATTTAATAACTGTTAATAATGAGCCAGATCCTTATGTTTTTCAATACAAAAGTGCTACTGGTAGTATTAATCAGCAGGTACTTACTCCTTTCAGTGATGAAGTAACAAACAATTTAAGATTCTCCTCTCCTGTGGTTCTTAAGTCAGGACAGATAAAAGGTGTTGTAACGGGAGTGCCTGAAGCTAATGTAATCTTTTTTCCTACTTCTGCTTCTGTAGGAGATAATCCTATAGACACTTTAGTATTTAAATTTTCTGTAGAAGAGCTGTACAAACAAGATACTAATAATAATTCTACTACAGGGCCGCAGAATCAAAGATTAGATTTAAGAATAATAGTACACGATAGAAATGAAACATCAAACATAAATAACTATATTGCTTTAGTACAACACTCTTTTACTGAAACTATTACCTTTGATACTATATTAGAAGTACCTATAAGTATACCTTCAGCTAACCAAAGCGACAATGGATATAGAATATCAGTATTAAAAGGCTCAGATGATACTTTGAACTCTGAGATTAGTTCTGAAGTTTCTTTTTTAGGTTTTAATGAAATATCTCACGAACCTTTCTCGTATCCTAGAACAGCTAGTATAGGCTATGCTTTAAAAGCTACGGGGCTAAGATCAGATGCTGTTCTAAATTACTCTAGTTTAGTAAAAGGTCTTATAGTTAAAGTCCCTTCTAATTATGATCAACCTATACTAACTAATGGAGAAGTAGATTGGAGAGAAGTAGAAGTTGATGACATAACTTCTACAGGATACGAACTTCAGTCGTCTCCAGGAACTGTTAGCTTTGATGCTAATCCTATAATTTATAAAGGTATTTGGGATGGTACTTTTAAATATGACTGGACTCAGAATCCTGCATGGATTATATATGATTTATTAACTAACACTTCTTATGGATATGGAATACCCGAATCATACATAGATAAGTATAACTTTTACAAAGCTTCACAAGTATTTGATGCAGTAGAGCCTGAAACAGGAAAATTTATAGGTGTTGAAACCTATGCTGACGGTAGTATACGTCATAAACCTAGAGGACAATTTACCTCTATACTAGAAGATCAAATAGGTTTATCCTCTTCTAAAGTCATAAAAGAAAGAAGGATAGTATGTGATCTTAGTGTAACAGATTCTATAGAAACTTATGAGCTTATAAATAAAATAGTTGCGTCTGCCAAAGGTTATTTAGAAATTAGTAATGATAAGATAGGGTTAGTTTTAGACTATCCTAATTCTCTTCCAGAACAAATGTTCAACGAAGTTAATTTAACAGGAATCAAATACTCAGGAAATAGGGCAGAAGACTATATAACTGCAGTAGAAGTATCTTTTAATGATGGGGCTAATAATTATAATAAAGATCTAATAAAGATATACGATCCTGATTCTGATATGCTAGAAGAAAGAGTAGCTAGTATAGATTTAATAGGTTGTTCTAGACGAAGTGAAGCTATTAGATTTGCTCAATATATATTAGCCTCTAAAAAATATGTAAAAAGAAAAGTAGAATTTTCTACTTTTGTAACTACCTCAGATTTAACCCCTGGAACTATTGTTTCTTTGTCTACCCAGACAGTAGGATCTATATATGGATATAACGGTATTATTCAAGATAATTCTGTAGCTAGTAGCGCTACAACAAATGTAAAGCTACAACATATTTCTTATCCTCCAATTTCTAATGCGGTATTTGAAAGTAATACTCAACCGCTAGCTTTGCGTCACTATAGTCAAGAAAGCGGTAAATCTGAACTTTATATTATAAGTAATACTCAAGTTTCTTATGCCACTACTGGTAATGTACAAGGAGCCTTATCTGGTTATGACTTTATAGAAGTTAAAGCTTTAAGTAAGTGGGATCCTTTAGTAAATACTTTTGTAGGAATTAGTACTTTTGACCCTTTTAATACTCCTAAAGAAAAAGATTTATGGGCTCTTGGAGAAATAGATCCTAATAATTACTACTCTACTAATGCTGCAAAGTTATTTAGGGTAGACTCTATATCTATGCCTTCTGGTGCAGAAACTACTATTTCTGCTAGTGAGTATGTACCAAAAGTGTATATAGATAGTGAAAATATTATAAACTTTGAGCCTATACCTATTAAAACAATAGCTAATCCTCTTATAAAGCCTGCCCCTCCTATATTTTCTATTAGCCCTGTTTACACCAATACAGGTGCTGGTAATCCAATTTTAAACTTTTTATTTAACGTACAAAGCAGTTCTAATATTCAAATAGCTCAAGCTTTTATACCTAGTTCAAGCTTTGTACCTGTACTGGGGGCTATATAATGGCTAATTTAACTTTCTTAGTGTCTAACACCACACCTTTTGTAGGACAGCCTTCTGCAGCCTTATTTGGGAAGAATGGGGCTAAGTCATCTTTAGGTACTGTAAAACCTTTAGTTTTAAACACTGAATTAATTGATACTAGTATTACTTTTTCTGTGTCTAACTTACACTTAATGTATGATGATAATTTTGACTCTCACTTATTAGAGGCTAGAAATAATACACAGTTGGTAACTCTTAAAGGTCAAGCACCAGACAATCTACTTAGATACAATTTAAATATAAAATCAGCATCTAACACTGCGGGAGCTGCAGAAAATACTGTAGGTCATGACTCTACTTTAGTGGCTCTAAGCTCTAATATAACTTCCTTTGATATAAGTGCTAATACCTTAACTATAGATTATAATACTGCAGAAGTAGCAGCAGTAGTTAAAAATGCTTTATTGCCTTCTCCTTTTTATGTAGAACTTCAGCAAATAATAGAGCCTACAATATCTACTTCTAATACTTTTTTTGTGTCTGGGGCTCTTAGTATACTGTCTAATACTCATAATGTTGCTGAGCAGGCAGGCGTTTTATCTTTACCTATAGGAGTGGTACCTCCTGCTAAAGGACTAATAAGCACTTTTGTAAATGGCAGCTTAATTGAAGAAGAGACTACTGAGTTTTCTTGGTCTACGGGAGATGACTATATAGATCATAATATAGCTTCGAGTGACTTACAAATAATTACGTCAGTAGAAAACTATTATGCTCCCTCGTTTGAAACTAATGATAGTATATTTATAGTTGATAATGAGCAATTAAATACAATTAATTCAGTATCTTATATATCTTCTTCTCCTACTTACAACTCTGCACTAACTTCTTCCGACTTTTTTAAGGTCAAACTTACAGACAATATAGCCTCTTCTGTGGGTAAGACTACTATGATGAACACTTCAGAGGATTTAATTGCGGATATAACTTCTATTGATGATATAAACAATCAAGTAACTATTACTTATGATGAGTTTAAGTATGATAAAGGATATGAACTAGCAAATAATGGTGTTTATATACTAGCCCCTTTTAGTTATAACGACTTTAACTCTGTAACTTTAGTAGATAATAAGATACAAACTCCGGCTGCAGCAGGTGTATTTGTATTTCAGGTAGCTGCTATAAATGAATTTAATAGGTCTAGCGTACCTATTACTCAAAGTGTCGCTACCTCTTATCCTCCTTTAGGACAAGTACCAGAAGATCAAGTAGTTTTATCTGAGAAGCTATTCAGAGATAGAACTAAAGGGGTAATGTCTAGAGTAATTGGGCAATTTCCTCATATTATAAATAGAAATGTAAAAACTTATGATATTAGTTATAAGATAGTACAATTATCGGGTCCAGATGATCATCCTAGTGGTATTACTAATTTTACTAGCTTTATAGTAGAAGCGGGTGAAGATGGTAATATTCATTTTAATATAAATAATCTAGACTTAGGACAAGCAGGAAATGTTTACTCTCTTCAAGTAAAAATTCTTCCTATAAACGGGTTAATATCTGGAATTCCTGTATATAAATCAATTACTTTAGCAGGTAAGTCTGATAGACCTTTAGAATTAAACAGTTTTAACATTACTCAAACTAACGACTCTATAGTTCTTGATGTTGAGTACCCTGTAGATTCACAAAATAATTTAGATGAGTTAGATATCTTACATACAGAAGTAAGATCTTTAAAACCTGTAGTAGGAATAGACAATCAAAATAATATTAATGATGCTTTTTTAAGAGGGGATAAAGTAATGCTATTGCCTCATCCTTTAAGTAGGGCTGAAGTATCTTTAGACAGATTTATATCAGGATCTTATACTTTTACTGCTAAGACTGTTGATACTAGCGGTAATTACTCTTTAAATGCCTTAGCTAGAAATTTACAAGTAGAAATATCTACACAAACTGATACCCTAGCTATTTGGAATGAGGCTGCTCCTAATACTAATATATCTTCTTCAGTAGGTAACTATAACTATGGGGATAATGTTTTTGTAGGTGTTACAGAAGTAGACAATGGTGGGTTAGTATATCATATAGATCCTATAACTTCTCCTATACTAGGAGTAGATACGCCTTCTAGCTTAGCAGAGGACGCTAATGCTTCTGCTAATGGGTTTTCATGGGCTCAAGGTCAAAGTCAAGGCGTTGATAAGACAGACTTACTTATTACTTCTGCTAACTCTGTTTATGTTAGTCCTGTTAGAGATTTAGGCTCTGTAGTACGTGGTAATATTGTTGTATCTAGTTTAGTTAATTCTTTACTGCTAGAAAAATTCTTAGAAGTATCACAAGATTTAATAGTGGGAGTATCTGAAGGACATAGTTCTCATGCTAATGTTTTATTCGATTCTGATTTCGAAATAGGTACTGTAACAGGCTATAATAACTCAGAATCTTCTTTTTCTTTTAGTAATACTCATAATACTATTACTGATGGTTCTGCTAATAATAAAGTATTTGTAGTTGTAAATCCAGGGCAGGAAGTTGTAGGCTCTATTGATGCTGCGGATGATGTTTCTAATATACATAGTTATGCTCTTGTAGCAGGCGCTATAAATACTAATGCTATAGAGTTGAGTGCTGTATACTATGCTAATGGGAAACCTGTGCCTACAGGTAATGCTACGAATAGTACTGCTCTTTCTAACATAACTCAATCTGGTAGTACTTATAAGTTAGTAGATATGAATCAATTTGTAGATGCTTTTGGGTCTAAAGACTTTTCTCCTGATGTAGAAGTATCTAAGAACGTTTATGTAAGATTCTCATCTACCAATGTTTTTGAAGCTTCTGATAATGTTTCTTCTAAACCTCATGGAAATGTTAATGTTTCCCTATTTGATGGGGGGGATGATGATGAAAACTGGCAATCAAACTACTTTGGTTTAAGACGTTTTAGGTATTTTCAAGTTAAAACTGAGTTTGATATAAATGATTATGGAGACTCAGCAAATACTTTTATAGATGAACTAAACTATGAAGTTAGGGGCATAAAAAAAGAACTTACTACAATTGTAAGCTCTACTAATAAGATTCAAGGAAACTTAGTAGTAGACTATAGTAGTGCAGAATTTTTTAGAACACCTACTGTGTTTACTCAAGTACTATCGGCTAATACCAGCCTTATATCTAGAACTAGCGATTTGACAAATGAAAGTTGCAATGTTACTATATTTAATACCCAAAATGGAAATGTTGTTGACGATCCTGGTATCGAAATAACAATTTCTGCTACAGGAGCATAACATGCCTATAACTACCTCAAATACTTTTCATACAGCTGCTATCTCGGATACTATATCAAGTGCCAGAGGTTATTGGAATTCTAGTTTTCAAGCGCTGTTAAGAAATTTTAATAGTGCAAACGCTACTCCTAACTCTAACAACTTAAACTTTGAAGGAGCACTTACTACTGAGCCTGATGGTATGTTATATTATAACAACACTACAGGGGGTATGTACTTACATACTACTAAATTCGGTCAAGGCCCTTATGGAAACTTTAGAAGAGCTGGATTAGGTACTCGACCTTATACTACTGTAGCTGCTGCTGCTTTAGATAGTGCAGCCTTAGATCCAGGAGAGCTAATAGTAGTAATTAATGATACAGGAGGAACTGCTGCAAATAACAGAGTTTACTTAGTATCGGATGATAACAAACATTTAATAGATATAGGAATACCTACAACTGATGGAGTTGTATCTAATAATACTATAGTTTCTAAAAGTATTACGGGAAATGAAATAGCTGATAATGCTATCACATCTGATCATATAGCTCCTGGAACCGTAATAGAAACAGATTTTGCAGATGAGTCAGTTACCAATAGTAAATTAGATTCTTCCTTAGTTATGTTAGGTATGGTAATGTAATGTTTTCAAAAGTTTTATTTGGATTTTTGTTAGCTAGTCTTAGTGCTTCTGGTTTTTTATTTTGGCAAAATAACGTCTTAAAAGAGAATCTAGTGAAAATAGAAGCAGTTTATGAGCGTCAAAAAACGACTATATTAGAAATGGAAAAAAGTTTTTCAACTTCTGTGGAAGAAAATTCAAAACTACAAAAAGCTTTAACAGCACAAGAAACTGCTATAGATAGTTTACGAAAGACACTTACTAAACATGATCTTACTAAGATAGCAAAGTCTAAACCAGAAATATTAGAAAAGAAGATAAATGATGCGACTAATGAATTGCTCAATGATATTACCTCTTTTACTAGTGACTAGTTGTGGTATAATACCCAGAGAAATAGAAGTAATTGAGACAGAAATAAAAACTCCAATTATTTTTCAGGAGGCTCCTAAAGCAGTGGAGACCTATCCTATAAACTTTAAAGTTATAAATGAAAATAACTTAGAAGAGTTTTTAGCAGAAATAAGATCTTTAGAGGGAGAAGTAGTTTTTATAGCTCTAGATGTTAGAGATTATGAAAAGTTAGCTCTAAATACTCAAGATCTTGTTAGATACATAAAACAACAAAAAGAAATAATAATTTATTATGAAACACTATTAGAAGGGGATTAAAGTGTTAATTTAATATACTACTTTAAATAATACCTATTATTTAAGTAACACGGAGGCAGTTTAAATGATAGACCCAATAACGGCTATTACTGCAGCTACGGCTGCATTTAATGGCGTAAAAAAACTTGTGGCTGCTGGTCGAGAAATAGAAGATGTAGTAGGCCAGCTCGGTAAATGGTACGGAGCAGCTGCAGATTTAAATCGAGCAGAAGCTCAACGTAAAAATCCACCAATGTTTAGTAAACTATTCAATGGTGGGTCAATAGAAGAAGAAGCTCTAGGAATAATAGTACAAAAGAAAAAACTAGAAGAGCAAGAGAAACAACTACAAGACTTGTTAAATATACGATTTGGCTTTGGCACTTGGAAAGAGATGGTAGAGCTTCGTAGAAAGATTAGAAAAGAAAGAGAAGAAACTCTTTACAAGCAGCAAGAAAGAAAAGCTGTTTTTTTTGAAGGTCTTCTTTTAATAGGGTTAATAGCTCTAGGAGCAGGTATAGTAGGAATAACTACTTTTTTAATGGGTACTGGCGCTGGTTGGTGGTAATATGGCCACTGGTTTACACTACTCTAACTATGATTTTTATAGATAATCAACCTCCTTCAACCTTAGTAAGAGTATGTAGATATCAACATCCAGAATTAATGTGGAATACAAGACAATATTGGATATGGGATTGGGAAACTTGTCCTATAGGAATTATTAGAAGAAAATAATTTCAAAGGAGAACTACATATGGCAGCTGCAAAAACATTGCAACCTGATTCTATTTTTGGGGAACTAGACGCAGATGGAGACGGCATAATCACAGACGAAGAAATGTCTCGTGCAAAAGAAATAGCAGAATTTGAACATAAACGTAATATGCAAAAAAACGAAGATAAAAAAGAAGATCAAATAAGGGCTATGGCCTGGTTTGCTCTTTGGGGCATGCTACTATATCCTATCTTAATATTAGCTACTTCTTTTTTAGGTGTAAAAGATGCAGCACAGTTAATAGGAAATATAGCTCCTACTTATTTTGTAGCTATTGCTGGGCTAGTTGCTGCATTCTTTGGTGCTCAGGCATACTCAAAAGGAAAAACTAGTACAGATAAAAAATAAAAAGGAGACAATAATTGGAAAATAAATATCAAAAATGGATAGATATGGCTACCGCTGTAGATTCTTGGAGAATATTTCCTAGACTGTTTATCACTACTTATATTTACTTATTATATAAAGTGGTTGTATGGTACATGGGAATAGAAGATCCTACTATGGAGCAATCAGGTTTAGTAAGTATAGTAGTAGGTGCGGGGGCTGCATGGTTTGGCCTATATACCGGATCAGGAAAAAGTAAATAAAAAAAGTAAATGTTACTATATCAGACTTAGTACTGTTTATAGTAATTTTTATTGTGTGGTTAGATACTTCTTGGTTAGATATAACCTACTCAAAGCATATACTTAGAATACAAGACTTTGTTGAGAGTATTTTTCCTTTTCTATCATTTTTATTATATTAAACTAAAAAGAGGGCTTACGCCCTCTTTTTTTATACCGCTTCTCGTATCATTGAGAAATAGTTTCGTGAGTAATAACTTTCTAACTCTTTATAACTTCCTAACAGTTTTCCATTCATATAGATACAAGGAGAATAATTCAATCCTTTTGATATAGCTTCTTGAGCAGTAGACTCGCTATGAGTTTGATGATGTATATGCTCTTCTCCATGTTCTCTTAGCAATTGTAGTGCTTTTTGTGACCAATCACAGTTAGGTATAGATACCATACTCCAAACTACTTTTTTTGAGTTATCTTTCAGCCAGCTTGCTGGCTTAGGCGGAGACGGGATAGTCTCTTCCTTTTGTACCGATATAGGCTTCTTAACGGGATTAGGTTTATTAGTAGGTTTATTAGTAGGTTTAGTTGTAGTAGTAGTAGATTTTTCTGCCATAATTAACTCCTTTAATGTACTATACCTAGAATATCAGATTCTTTTACTATTAGTAGATCCTCTCCATCAATAGTTACTTCTGTGCCTGACCACTTACCAAACAAGATAGTATCTCCAGTAGAGACAGAGAGGGGTACTAATTCCCCATTATCTTTTCTTATTCCTTTACCACAAGCCACTACTGTGCCTTCTGCAGGCTTTTCTTTAGCGCTTTCAGGAATTATAATACCTCCGGAAGTAGTTTCTTCTATTTCTGTTCGTCTAATAAGCACACGATCTTGAAGAGGTGTTAATGCCATAATATTTTCTCCTTATGTTAATTTATTTACTATAGGGAATATAGATGCAATAACATCAGCGCATGCATGTGCTATATCCATGTGTTCTTTTTGTGTGCCGTTAGCACTTCTTAACTCAATATAGTGTACCCAACTACGTATAGATCCATTCATATATAGTTTAGTTTTAGTATTCCCCTCTGGTAATACCGCTCGCGCTTGTTCTTTTGCTATACCATTATTTATAGCCCATTCATAAGCGGTAATAGCAGAATGCCAAACATTACGCTGATGTTGTTCCCATACTGTGTGTAAATTTACATCATCAGTAATAACGCTATTCTGTCTATTTTTAGTATCCTGTAGTCTAGCTTTTCTAGGTACAAAAACATCTCCCATTTCTGAAGGATTTGCATATCTCTGAGAAAACTCTTGGAAAGCAAAAGACCTGTGCCTAACTATTTGATGAGCAATATCTCTAGTAGTTTCGATCTCCATCACTGCGTTTGCCATTTCTAAAGGTGACCAGTGTTGATGTTTAATTAAGTACTTAATAAGCCTTTCACTTGTCTCTGTGTTTATCTGTGCTGCAGGATTTGATACTTTCGCACAAAAAGCAATTAGCTCTTGTAAATCAGTTAAACCTTCTTCTTCAAATACTTCTGTAGCTTTACTATAGCTTACTAATTTTACTTTCATTATTATACCTTTGTTAGGGCTTTGCCCATAATTGTTTTTATAACTTCAGGATTTTCTGACATATTAATAGCTTCTTCTAAATAAGTATTTAGATCCATTAGTTGTTTATTAAGTAGTAGTATTTCTTTACCGCCGTTTAGGTTTTGTATGTATTTAGCCTTGCCCGCTATAGGTAAATTGTTAATTAGATTATCTAGATTTTTGTATTCTTTTACTAAAGATTGACTACGTTTTTTACCTATACCATCTATGCCCATAATACCATCACTCTTATCTCCTTCAATAATTCTAGAGAATAGAAATTCTTGAGGAGTAAATTCCCAATCTTCGTGTAAAGAATCTAGAGTTACCTCTTTTCTAGAAAATAGATTAAATATATTAACATTATGATCTAGTAGTTGATATAAGTCTCTATCACTAGATACAATCCATACATTGTCATACTGTTCTTTTAGATTATTTGCTAGATAAGTTATTAGATCATCAGCTTCAATACCTTTAAACTTGTAATGTTCAAAAGGTAATAACTCTGTGGTGTCTTTTAAACAGTTGAAAAAACCTGTAAATCTGATTTTTTCTTCTTCTGTTCTCTCTACTTTTCTATTTTGTTTATATCCAGGATAAATAGCTTTTCTATAGGAAGAAGCGCCTACATCAAAGCAGCAAACTATTCGTTTTGCAGAGTAGCTTTTTCCTAGACTACTAATAGTTTTAATATACTCCTGAGAGTAATCATCAAAGTTAGGTCTATGTAAGTATCTGAAAGCTACATTATTAGCATCAATCAAAAGAAGATTGTTTTCTTCGTATTTATATTTATCTTGTTCTAGCTCGGCTAGATCATTCCAACTTGCACTCATTAAATTTTCTCCATATTTATACTTTATAATATAATATATTTAATCACTAAGCAAGTTAAATCTAACTTAAGTAGGTTCTAATTTTACAGCCTCTATCACCCACTCATCAAATAAACCCATTTTAAAGTATAAGTCATCTACTCTAACAGTTATTTGATTATGCACCTCAACTTCATTAGACCAGCAACAGTATATTTTACTCCTATCCCACTTATATATTAACAGTGGTTCTTTTTTCATAGTATCAGCTTCTCTTATAGTTTGTTTCCAAAAGTCTAATAGTAGCGCAGATTTTTTAGCTGTTAATAGGTTATTCCAATTTATTTCTTTGTGATGTTTAGCCTCTATACAATATGTAAAATTTGGAAGCCAAGGACAGTACACATCCCCTTTAAGATACTCTAATGCCCCAGATAAGGGTACTCTTTCAAACTTATTATTAAAGTGTTTAGAAAAAAGGTCTCTAACTACGTACTCAAAGCTTCTTCCTTTAGTTTTACTTTTACTACTCATAATATCTCCTTTGTACAATACTAATATAAAAAAGAACCATAAGTCTAATATAATATAAAAAAAGAGCCCTTATTGGACTCTTTTTGCTTTTATACTATAAGTATTTACCATCAGGAGTATGAGTACTTGAGTTATGCCGATCCTATATAATACAATTAAACTTATTGTAACGACTATACCAAGGTACTATACCTAGTACTCTTATACACTAGCCTTGATATCTTGGGCATCTTTTTGTTTTTAGTCGCTAGCTTATGAGCAGTTGCTTCTTCTAAACATTCTATACAGAATTCCGATCCCCAATGACTACAATCGTCACATAGTTCAAGACTATCCTCAATAATTTTTTTATATAGTTGGATCATATTGTTCTCCGTTGTATCCTGGATATATATCTTTATCTTGAACACCAGAGTTACAACCTACAACTACAATTAATAAAAATATTATAGACCATAAGGCTACTCTTTTACTCCACATAATAAATGCGTTAAAAGTATTTTCTGCCTCTATTAGTGCTTGCTCTCTTGGTGTCACGTTCTGTTATGCAATTTTTGTATTTCCATCATGCACTTGCGAGACTCCTCGTGGAGCCCCATTCTTGCGAGTTCCGCTGCCGCTCTGGAGTAACCAATCGTCTGCGTAAACCGATCGAATGAAGACCACAAACCCGACAAAGGTGAGAAGACATAGTCTGCTACTAAAGCTGTCATTATAACCACCCCCTATTCTTATTACTATATCCTGAACGGGCTACATCATAGATATCTCCACGAGTAAGGCCTATATCTTCTAGGTCATAGTCTGATAATCTAGATAATTCTTTTATAGTTTGTTTAGTTATACGTTTATTTTTACGATATTGTACTAAAGTACGTACTGAGTCTATTAAGTTTTCAATTACTCTTGTAGAAAAACTATGTACTACTAATATATGCTGTGTCATTATACCCATCCTCTTAAATTGGGATTCATGTTCCCATATATCAATTTTTTTTGTCTTCTCTCTAGGTCTACTAGATCAGTAGATTTAGCTAAGTACTCTGTAATTCTTTCTTGTTCTGTTTTTGGTTTTAACTTATTAAATAGTTTTCTTAAAATTTTCATGTTTTTCTCCTTCTATACTTATAGTATATAATAAAAAGGCTCAAAAAACAACTATAATTATGTCAAACCCGGTATGCACAGTTTGCATAGCTTAGAGGTACAAAATGCTGAAATAAAATAACTAGAGATTGCTCTCTAGTTATAATTAATGGTGCTCCCACACGGACTCGAACCGCGGACCTATTGATTACAAATCAATTGCTCTACCATCTGAGCTATAGGAGCTTTATAAACTAAACCCTTCAAATGATTTATCACTAACATCTTTTTTTGTGCCACCAATAACATAACTAGAAATTTCAGTTTCTTGAGGAGCTACTTGAACCTCAGCACCACTAATCCACTTTTGTGTCCAAGGAAGAGGGTTAGCTCTAGGAACACTAAAATCAGGCTTTATGCCTACAGCTACTAGTCTTTTATGCGTTATCCACTCTACATAATCACTTAATAGTTGAGCATTTAATCCAATCATAGAGCCGTCTTTAAATAAATATTCTGCCCATTGTTTTTCTTGCTCCATAGCTTCTGCAAACATAGCTCTAACAATATCTTCACACTCAGGAATAATAGTAGCATAATCAGGATCATCTTTAGGTAATAATTTAATCATTTGCTGTGTGGATGCAAGATGCAAGTTCTCATCACGGGCAATCAATTTGATAATCTTAGCATTGCCTTCCATTTTCTTTAGTTCAGCAAACGCCCAACTACATGCAAAGCTCACATAAAATCGAACACCCTCTAAGATATTAACACTAGCTAGGCAAAGATACAACAATTTTTTAAGCTCATACATGTCAACTACATATTTTTCACCATTAATTGTGTGGGTTCCCTCACCAAATAATTGATATAGTTTACTTAACTTTAGAAGCTCATCATAGTACTTGGTAATATCAGAGGCGCAATCTGTGATTTCAGTAACATTCATCATCTCGTCAAATATAATACTAGGATTAGTATAAATATTTCTAATAATATGAGTATAACTACGAGAATGAATAGACTCACTAAAAGTCCAAGTTAAAATCCAATTTTCTAACTCTGGAAGACCTACTATCCCCCCAAAAGCTTCTACAGGGGCTCTTCCTTGAACAGAATCTAGTAAAATTTGACGTTTTAAATTTGCGGTAAAAATATGCTGCTCATGTTCTGTTAAACCTCTAAAATCTTTACTATCTTTAGTTACGTCTATTTCTTCTGGGCGCCAAAAGAAACCTAACTGCTTATCTGTAAGTTTATCAAATTGTTTATACTTTAAAGTATCATACCTCTGAATGTCTACTCCTCCTTCGGGGTCTAAAAACATTAGTGAGGTTAAGTGTTTATTTCTGTTGTTTTCATTTAATACTGACATAATTTTTTCCTTTATAATACACAACTTTCACAATAGTCATCATACTCTTCGTCTGAGTCAAAACTATCTCTGTCTAATTCTTCCTTATCTTCTAAACTACTTAAATCTAATTCCCCTTGTCCATCATAAGTATTAAAGTAGTATAATTGCTTACCACCATACTTATAAAACATTAATAGGTGCTGTAGCATTAAACTCATAGGTATTTTTTCTTCTTCAAAGTACTGAGGATTATAACTTGTATTAACACTAATTCCTTGATCTATATATTTCTGCAGTACAGCCATAATCTTAATATACCCTTCTGGAGAACGTTGATCCCATAATAAATCATACTTATTCTTTAGTTTGTGTATGCCAGGAACTACTTGTTTTAATACGCCATGTTTAGACTGCTTAATACTTACTAAACTTCTAGGAGGTTCAATACCGTTAGTGCTATTACTTATTTGTGCGCTAGTTTCTGCAGGCATAAGAGCCATTAGTGTTGAGTTACGGATACCGGTTGTTTTTAACTGGTTACGTAGCCCTTCCCAATCCATACGTTCTATATGAGGAACTAGTTCATCTACGTCTTTCTTATATGTTTGATTAGGTGTAATACCATGTCCATATTTTGTTTCCATAACTCCTGGGCATGCACCCTTATCAACAGCTAAATCTGCGCTTGCTTTAATTAAGTAATAACTCCATGCTTCTGCCCATTCATCTATCAGAGACAATCCTTGCTCATCTATATCTTGATAATTAAGATTATTTTTAGCTAACCAATATGCAAAATTAATAATACCAACGCCTAAAGGTCTTCTTTTTTCTGTAGATAACTGTGCTGCACGTAAAGGATAATCTTGATAACTTAATATAGCATCTAGTCCTCTTACGGCTAAAGCCCCTACTCTCTCAAAATCCTCTTTACATTTTACATTGCCCCAATTAACAGCACTCAAAGTACACAGACTTATTTCACCTTCTTCATCAAATATGTCTTTTAAAGGCTTAGTAGGTAAATCTATCTCTGCACATAGATTAGACTGATGAATAGGAGCTACCTTTTCATCAAAACTAGAATGTGTATTAGCATGATCTACATTTTGTAAATAGATACGTCCTGTATTTTTACGTTCTTCCATAAATGAAGAAAATAGGTCAATAGCACTTATAGTTTTCTTTCTTAGTTTTGTGTTTTTTTCTGCTCCCTCGTACATAATTTTAAAAGTATCAGGGTCATTAAAGAATGAATCGTACAATCCTGGAACGTCACTAGGAGAAAATAGGGTTATATCTCCTCCAGTAATTAAACGCTCATAAAATAACTTATTAAATTGCACTCCATAGTCCATATGTCTTACACGGTTTTCTTCTGTGCCTTTATTATTCTTTAATACTAATAAGTCTTCTACTTCAAGATGCCATATAGGGTAATACAAAGTAGCCGCTCCGTTTCTAACACCTCCTTGAGAGCAACTTCTTGTAGCTGCTTGAAACATCTTATAAAAAGGAATTACCCCCGTATGATAGGCGTCTCCTTTACGTATGGGAGACCCGATAGACCTAATTCTTCCTGCTCCAATACCGATACCGGCTTTTTGACTGACGTATTTAACAATACTAGAACTAGTAGCATTAATACTGTCAAGACTGTCATCAGCTTCAATAAGTACGCAAGAAGAGAATTGTCGTTGTGGCGTACGCAGACCCGCCATGATAGGAGTAGGCAAGCTAAGCTCATGCAAACTAATAGCGTCATAATAATCTTTTACCCATTTTAATCTAGTTTCTTTAGGATAGTTAGCGAACAGTGTCATAGGTATTAACATATAGGCTACTTGAGGTGTTTCGTATATAATCTCTTCAACTCTATTTTGTACTAAATATTTACCCCTAAATTGCTCCATAGCAACATAAGTTAACTTATCATCTCGTACATGTTTTATATACTTATTAATAGTTGAAAATTCTTTTTTAGAGTAGTTTTCTATAAGTTCAGGGTCATAAAATCCTAATTTTACATTTTTTTCTACTATAGAATAAAGATCAGGAGGATCAAATTGACCATATACTTCTTTACGAAGATTATAGTTTATTAGTCTTCCTGCTACCCATTGATAGTTAGGAGTTTGCTCTGAGATTAAATCTGCGGCACTTTTTATAAGTGTTTCCTGTACGTCTGAGGTTTTAATACCGTCAAAAAACTGTATTTGACTTTTAATCTCTACTTCACTAGGGCTTACTCCTGCTATACCCTCACAAGCTAAAAAAACTACCTTATGTAGTTTTTCAATGTTTAGATCTTCTTTTTTACCTGTTCTTTTTATAACCTGTATCATGGCACTCCTTTATACTATCCTACTCATATTATTTTCTTTTACTATCTCTATCTTAGGTATTAGAGGGTGATTATAGTCGTGACTAATAAGAAAAACATTCAATCCTTCTTCTACAGATAGGACTTCAAATAGCTTTTCTTTTCCTGCTTCATCTAATACCCCTGTTATCTCATCTAAAAATAATAGATTTAAACTATTACCGCCTATTTTAGAAAGAGTAGATCTTACTGCAAGTAATACACTTGTTTGTACTCTACTAAACTCTCCTCCTGATAAAGACTCAATAGTTACTTCTTTACCTTCATTAATAACAATTACATTTAGTTTTTCTCCTGTTAATCTAAATAGTACTGAAAATTGACCATCAGATAGTATAGATAAATATTTATTAATAGTTTGTTCCAGATCTTTTGCTACGTTTTCTAGTTTAAAGGCTACAATACCCGATGAAGAAAACGCTTTTTTAAGTATTTGAATATTGTTAACCTTATCTTGAAGATTTAGTATATCATTTCTTAATACTAGCTGTCTAGATAAAAATTTTTCCTTTTCCTCTGAAAATAGATCTACTTTTGTATTATGCACCCTAATATCTTCGTTTATTTTTTCTGTATAATTTTTTTCTGTTCTTTGATTTTTTAAGGTTTTCTTTAAGCTAGTTAATTCTGTTTGTATTTCTCTTTTATCAGGAACATCCGTAGGAAGAGTCTTATCAATTAAGTTAGAAATAGTCTCAAATTTTTCTATGTTTTTTTGATTTATCTCATATTTTCTAAGTAAAGATTTATACACATCATTCTTAGCCGTTAAAGAAATAAACTTATCTTTATAGTTACTATAAATAGTTTTACTATCTTCTATTTGTTGTTCAAATTTATTTTTTTGTATTATAGATTGAGATATGTCTAACTTTTGACCGCAGGCATAACATTTATCTTCTAAATCTAATCCTTTTAACTTTTTACTGGTATCTTCAACAACTCTCTTAGCATTATTAGCCGTTTCTCTAGCTTCTTGTATTTCTTTATCTAAGTTTGGATCTTCTGGTTTTTCTAAAGACACATCAAAAGAGATAGATTCTAACTCTTTAATATTTATATTATTCTTATCTATCTGTCTAGTGTCTTTTTCTAGGTTAGATAGAGAAGCTTCTAGCTTAATAATTTCTTCTTCTAAGGACGGGTCTATATCTATTATCTCTACAAACTCTTTTTTACTTCCTATATTTATATTTGAAATACTAGTTTCTACTGCTTTCTGTTCGCCTTTCAAAGAAACTAATTTACGTTCTTCTTCTGTGCCTGTCTTTTTTATTTCTTCTCCAATAGTTAAATACTTTTCTAAACTGAATAGGTTTATTAAGAATTTTTTTCTGTTAGAGTCTGTAGCTTTTAAAAAGTCTAGTAAATCTGTTGAGCTTTGATAGGATAATTGAGAAAACACTTCAAAAGTCATACCAAACAGAGAGTGTAATTTTTTATAAGTATCTAGAACTTTATGTTCTGATATATCTTCTTTTCCTTTATATAAAACTACTTTAGTTTGTGCGCCTGATCTTTTAACGTCTAAGGTGTACTCTATAGAATCTACGGAAAAAATTAAATTAGCAGACCAGTTTTTTGAGTTGGAGTACTTGTTTAGTATATCTCCCTTCTTAATTCCTTTAATATTTTTATTAAACAGTATTTCTTGCAATATAAAAGCAATAGAGCTTTTACCGCTACCATTAGGAGCAGATAATTGAGTTATCTTTTCTTTATCTAGTTGTATAGATATATTTTCTCCATAACTATACATATTACTAAATTTTAAAGTTTTTAGAATAATAGACATAATTTATTTTATACCTAACTCTTTAAATTGATTTATAATAGGTTCTTTATCTTCTATTTTTATATAAGATAAGTACTCTTCTAATTCTTCTACTAAGCTTTTATTTCTAAGATCCAGTTTAGAGTCTTCTGTGGGTTGTATAGCTATTTTTTTATCTATTAAATCTGAGTTCTCTATTTTAGATACTTCATCTATAGACCCTGTAATTTCATATATTACATGATTATACTCATGAGGAATTATGTCTTTTTGTTTAGACACTGTTTTTCTAATTAATTTAGGAAGCTTTAAATCTACAAACTCTCGTGAATAGTTTTGAGAATCTATACAGTTAAATATATCTATACCATACTGTCGTTTAAAATCTCTATCGAAGTGAGTGTTTAAAGGGCTACCAGGATAGTAAGCATTATAATCTTTGTACTTATGATTAAAATGTAAGTCTCCTAGAAGTATTAAAGGCCATTCTCTTAATTGTTCAAAATCAAACTCTTCACTTACATGAGGAGGAACTTCTCCTCTTATATGTGTTACTAAAATATCATCCTTTACATATTTAGGTATATTACCTATTTGCATTTCCCCATAAGGAAAAAACTGAAACCACTTGTTATGGGAACAGTATCTAGCATTTTTTGTTACTATTTTTACTTTGGTATTAGTTATAGCATTATCTTGATTAAAGTACTCTAAAAAGGTCTCTCCTTTTTTAGTAGCTTCATGATTTCCAGGTATTATAAAAGTATCTATAGTTACTGAGTTAATATAACTAAGGAATAGACAAATTTCATCAGGTTCCGGTTTTTTATCAAAAACATCCCCTGCTATAATATGAACATCACAAGAAGATTCAAGCTCACGTAACTTTTGAAACATGAGCTTAAATCTATTTTCTTGCCAAACATATGGCACTTTCTTTTTTCTTAGTAGTATATGCCAGTCTGCGCTGGAAAGAATTTTAACCGCCATAATTAAATATTTTGTTTAAGTTTCCTTGAAAAGTAAAAGAACCAACATGATTAAGTTTAGTATTAGGGTCTACCCATATCTTACCCCCTAAAGCTTGCCATCTTCTACAAAAGGTATAGTCCTCAGATAAATATCTATTATCTTTAGGATCATGCATGGTATCAAATAGAGAATAGCAGTACTTATTAAACTTTGGATCTATAGAGCTATCGTTCTTATAAAATAAATCTGGATAGGCTTCAAACATAGCTTTAACTACTTCTTTTTTTACTATAAAAAATCCTGTAGAAGCATCTAACACCTCTACGGCACCATCTGAACTAGCTACTTTTTTAGTTTCTCTATTTTCAAACTTTAAATTTATAGCATACTCAGCCCCAAAAGTTGCAGGATCTTCTTCTTTTCTTTCAACTGCCCTACTAACTCCTGCCCAGTCTACTGTTTTCTTTGGGTATGCTGCAGCAGTTATATTCTTATTCATAGCTAACATTCTTAATACTGAATCCGCCTCGAATTCTATATCAGCATCAATAAACATTAAATGAGTAGCTGACTCATCTGCCATAAACATAGCTGTTAATATATTTCTAGCTCTAGTTACTAAGCTTTCATTTCTTAAGGTTGTGATTCTAAAATTAATACCATTTTGAATCATAGCTTGAGACAGCTTAAACATACTTAAAAAATATTGATCTGTAACCATTCCTCCATAACAAGGAGTGGCAAAGAATATATTCATTTTTTTAAGCTCTTCAGAGTCTAATTTTACTTGTTGAGGCCCTACCTGATTAAAATATGCTTTTCCATCTTTAGGTATTTTTACCCCTTCTAAAGATGGATTACCTATTCCCTTAGGAGTAGATAGCTCTTTAAAAGCTTTAGCATCTATAGATGTTTCTGATTGAGATTCTTTAGGTTTGTTATTAGCCTCAGAAGAAGTTTTAGGGGAGCTGGAAGGCCCCCCTTTACTACCTGAGTACTCAGACAATTTTCTTTTAGTCATTAAATATCTTCCATTTTTTCATCATCGTCTACTCTTAAATCAGCAGCTACTGCTTCTGAAAAATAGGCGGTATTACGAAGTAAAAATTCTTTTTGAGCTTCATATGTTGGACGTTTGAAGATCTTCTCTAGCTCAAAAAGTTCAGCATTTTTTTCTTCTTCTGTAAGAGGTACAGTTCTTCTAGAAGGGATACAAGTATATTTTACATTCATAACTTGCGGTCCAGTTTTTTCTTTCTTGATAGTAATATCATATCCTTCTTCTGTGTCTGAAGGATTACCGTACTCTGGGTTCATAGCATAATCTAAGATTTGTCTATAAATAGTAGGTTTAAGATCGAATAGCTTAATAGTACCATCTTTTCTATCTACTGCATTACATACATAAGAGAACACAGGTTTGTCTTGATAAATATCAGGATCAATTTCTTTTACAGGATCAATACCTTCCTGCTCTTGAAAGGTTTCATTTTCTCTTACGAAACTTAGACACTCGATAGGAGTTCTTTTACCTTCGTTATTGGTTACCCAATAAACAAAACGGGGCATCACGTCTCCAATTAATCTAATTTTATTTTCTCCTTCTGTGAGCTTAATACGCTCAATATTTCTATTTCCTCCGCTATTATTTGCAGGTTGTACTTTTAAGTTTGTCCATTGTAAGGCCATATTATTTCTCCAATATAAGTTTTATTTTCCGATCAGAATGGTTTATAAGAGGATTTTTATGATATTTTGTATCTACAAAATAATCAGGCAAAAATCTATTTTTATTATCTAAACTTCTCTGACCAAGGATATGTAGGTAATCGCTTTTGATATTACTAGGAAGAGAATAGTGTAGCCATGAACCGTTTGTCATATAACACTGAGGCTCTTCTATTATAAATCTAGAGACGATTTTATCAGGATATTTATCAAAATATCCTTTAGTAATAAGAAATTGTGGAAAGTTATCTATTTTTAACTTTTCTTTTAGGTTATAAAAGTTATTAGATATTATTTTATTAGGTCCTATAGCTATAGCAAAGGTTAATAAAATTTCTGCATCTTTAATATTTTTAGCAGCTTTTTTTATTTCTAATATATTTAATAGTATACGCTTCATGAGACCTGCTGTCAATATTAATTTGAATTTATATGAAATTGTTGCTTATCATACCATTGTAATCTTTTTTCTTGCATGTTTTTTACTATAGGTCCTCGCAGCCAAAAGTCTACAATAAGAGGAAATTTCTTTTCTTCATGTTCTCTTACTATCCTACCTATTCTTTGTTCTAGTTTAGCATAGTTATTTTGAGGACATGTAAAGAATATAGTATCTAATCTATGACAAGATATTCCTTCATCAAATATTTTTGTACTTAGTATAGCATTAATAGACTTACCAGCATTTTCTAATATATATTCTCTATCCGAATTTTTAGTTGCGCCTACTAAAAGCCTAGACCCTTCTAACTTTTCATGTATACCGTTTAGCATATCAATTCGTTCACTTACTATTAATATACATCTACCTAGTGCTATTTTTCTTCTAGCTGTGTCACATATTAAATCTATATAGTTATCGTTTCTTGCTAAAGTATTTAAAGCTAGTGCCCAGTCTCTAGCAGGATTTCTTATTCTAAAATTAATGTCTGTACGTACAACCTCTACGGAAGGGGTAAGACGTGCTTTATCTACTGCAGTTATTCTGTTAGGACCAAAGTAGTCAGATAATACTATATGCATACCATCTTTCCTAGTCGGGGTAGCAGATAAGGCTATTTTAGTTCTGGCGCTTAACCCGTTAACTACTTTACTAAACATTTCAGCAGGGCATAAATGTGCTTCATCTACTAGTACTACTTCAAAATTATTTTTTAGCGTGTCTAGATGATTTATAAGAGTTTTATATATAGCTACTGTAATATCTTTTACCTGTAGTTTACCATCGCCAATAAATCCTATATCTTCTCCAGGTATTAATTCTTTTAAAGAGTCATACCACTGATATGCTAATAGCTTGGTATGTACTATAATAATGGTAGGTTTAGAATTATTAGCTATCAAATAACAACCAAGAAAAGTCTTACCCCAACCACAAGGAGCTTTTATAAGTCCATTATACAGTCTTTCATTTTTATATATCTTATTAGCTACTTGTTGCTGTTCTGTTTTTAGCTTGCCTTTAAACTTCCAATTTCTTCTGTTAAAAAGAGGTCTATTATCTACCACATTTTTAAAGTCTATTTTATAGAAAGACCCTGAGGGTATAGAATGAGCATCTTCTCCCTCTTCAGGAAATTGAAAAGTAGTAGCAAATTCATCGCCTATTTTATAATGAAAATGATCATAAAATACATCATCTACTTCTTGTTCTAAATCTTCTTTTTTGAAATAGATTTTATCTGAGATTGTAGCATTTTTTAAAACAAATTTAGTATAGCTCATAATCTTATTCTATCCTTTTTATTATAGAAAGCGCTAAATTCATAAATATGCCAACAAAAATCTATGTAGACTAATCCTGCCCATAAGTTTTTTAAATTTTCAATATTAAGCAAAAATTTAGGTAGCTCAAAAGGGTGACTTATATTTTCTACCCAAAAAGCAGTTTCTTTTACTTTTATTATTTTTCTATAACTCATTTTATAGTGCTTATAGTAGTTATCAAAGTAGTGGGTATTTAAATTACTATCATACCCCCATTTACTTTTACTAAGAAGTAATGCACTTAAATTTGTACAAGTATAATCGTATTTTATAGTATAGTTATTAATACTATTTAAGTACTCTAACCTCTTTAAGTAGTTATTATCAGACATATTATCCCAGCTATCTACTAATAGTAAGCTATCAGAAGATATAAAATCCTTCTTAATAAATAACTTTTTATCTCTAAATATCTCATCTACAGGAGAATCTTTTAAAGTAAATATAGGGTATTTTATATTATAAAACTTACTTCTCATAGCCTCTTAGTCTTAACCAATTATTTAGTCTGCTGTTATACTTATAGTTTCTTTCAGATATATAGTTTTTAAAGTCTGTGTGTTTTAGATTAATATGATTATGATGATACATAGTAATAGGGTCTTGTTTACCGATAGTTAGCTTATTTGATATTAGTATATTCTTTTGTATATTATTACTATCAGATAGCTCATCTAATATATATTTAGGCAGCAGTAAATTTAAATATCTAACTATTTTGTAAATGGCTCTATCTATATTTAGTATATCATACTCATATCTAAGACTGAGTACTTTTAAATCTTCTTTTAAAGCTTTATCAAACACTAGGTGATCATAATCTAGTAAAAAATCAAACCAATCTTTAAAGGTGTTTACATTAAATTGCTTATAGGACCACTCACAAAATTCTTCTTCTGTTAAGTTTCTTTTTCTCATAATAGAAGCAGTTATAGATCTTAAGTCTCTATAGGAATATATATTAAAGTCTGTAGAGCACACAGGATATGTTATCCATTTCTCATGACATTTTTTTACATTTGTGACTATAAATCTTTTATTGATTAACTGTTTACAAATATTAAAAGAAACAGTAGTGCCGCTTCTATAAAGCCCATTTACATATATCATGGATAGTCTTTAAGCTCCCCCCAACTAGGACCTACTTCAATGTCTACTTTAATAGGCTTGCCATCAATAAACACACCTCTATCTTTTTGTAAGTTCAAAGCTAAGTTATCTGCGTAAATGTCTATATAGTCTTCTCTAACCTCTGCGATAGTAGAATCATGTACTGTAGCAAAAATTCTAATATTATCTTGATGTTGATTATCTTGTACCCATTTAACAGTATCTACAATACCCAGTAAGTTAATATCTGATGCAACACTTTGAATTAAAAAGTTCAGACCGGACCGCTCTGCATGAGCAGCCACTCCTCTAGAATCAGCTCCTGCCTCTGGAAGACGTCTTTTACGTCCGAAGGCACTATAAGTAAAATGATTTTCTTTAATAAAAGAAATATTACCATCAATCCATCTTTTTAAATCTTTTGCTTGAGTAAAGTACAACTTAATAAAGCGCTTAGCTTCTTCAATAGATACATTAGCAGTTTCTGCAATTTTAGAAGGTCCAGCACCGTATAAAATACCAAAGGTAATAGCTTTTGCATTTTGTCTTTCAGCAGCATATAAATTTTTTACTTCATCAATCTTACAAGGAAGTTTAAACATACTGTGAGCTACATAAGAGTGAAAATCTAATTCTTCTACAAAAGCTCGCTGCAAAAAAGAGTCTTCAGCTAATGCGGCAGCTACATATACTTCTGCTGTTCCTAAATCGGCTTGTACTATTTTAAATCCTGGAGAGGCTTTAAAAAACTTTTTGATACCTGAGTCTTTATCTCTAGGAAGATTTTGGTAATTAAGAACCCCAGAAGACGATAGACGCCCTGCAGCAGTTCCAATAATATTAAAACTAGAACGAAGCCTATTATCTGCATCTACTCCATTCTTAATATTTTTAATATAAGTTGTAGAAAGTTTTACTTTCTTACGGAGGTCAAGGATAGCATCTGCAAGAGGATTATTCATTTCAGAAAGTACTTCTGCATCAGTAGATTTAGCACCTGTAGCGGTTTTCTTAGTAGAAGGGAGCTTTAATATGTTAAATAGCACCTCTCTTAGATGAAAAGTACTATTAGGATTAAAAGTCTTTTTCTCTTGTTCTTCAAAAATTTTAATAGCAGGGTGCATAGATATTTCAACCATACACTCCTCAATATCAATCTTAAAATCTTCTTCAATATCAGTTAGTACTTGAAGTTCAATAGGTCCCCCAGTATCTTCTAAATACATAAGAGCTTTAGTGGCAGGCTTTAATAGTTCTTCATATACATAAGAAAATTTAGAGTTCTTGTCTATTAAAGGTTTAAATTTATCATATAACTGAAAAGTAGCGTCAGCATCTTTACATGCGTACGGAGACAAGATGTCTAAAGGCAGCATCCCATAGTTAAAATCTGCTAGTAAGATTTTATTCTTACGGCAAAACTCTTTCTTATAATCATGTAGATCTTTATCGTAATCTCCTAAATCTGTAAACTTCATAGCTAATTGTTTTAGACCATGAGAGCCTACTGTTTCATCTAAACAATAGTGCATAAGAATAGTATCTTGAAACTTTGGAAACTCAAACTTTAACGCTTGATACATAAATTGTACGTCAAACTTAGCATTATGAAGCACAATAGTTTTATCTATGAACATCTGTTTTACTTCATCGTAGAACTCTTCTATTACGTCACAAGCTACAAAAATACCTTGGTGAGAGCGGGCAGACATAGCTACTCCAATAATAGAACCTTTTCTAGACGATAGAGCAGTGGTTTCAATATCTACAACTAAAGTATCTACTTTTCTAAACTGTTCTAAATAGGGTAAAAACTCTTCTGAAGTACTAATATAAGCATAGTCTTTTTCATAGACTAAAGGTTGCTCTCCTGCTAGAACACTTCTTACTTTGTCAAAACATTTTTGTAGCTCTAATCTATACTGAGGTTTAATAGACAGCATATTAGGATCAATAATAGGTATATACTTTTCTTCTACTATCTGACCTGCATACTTAAGTATACCCGTAAGTCCTGAAGTATATTTTAAAGATTCTGCACCTACAGGACAGATAATATCATACTCATCTAGTGTAGTTAAATCTAGGTCTATATTTTTCTTTAGAATTTTTTCCAAAGGCTCAGAGGATAGGTACTTTACTTCAAAATTAATTCCTTTAGAGAAAGATTTTAATTTTGATACTGTATCTGCTTTTAACGGGCTACTAATTACTAACGCTACTTTTAAATCTTCACTCATATTCTTCTCCAAATAATTTCATTAATTCTGTCTTGCTTAAGTCTCCGGCGTCTCTGCCTTCAGGGGGTTGAACAATAATAGTTTCTATATCTCTAGCTTCTAGTAGTGCAGTAATATTTTCTGCAGCTTTATTACCGCTTATATCATTATCCATAAATATAGTAACTCTGGTACAACCTAAGTTATCTATCATAGACGCTTTTTCCTTACGAAAGTTGTTTGTTCCAAAAATACAAACTGTATTTTTATATCCGTGTTGCCATAAGTTTAACATATCAAACAAGCCTTCAACAAGTATTAAATGGCTTTTGTCAGTTATTTTGTCTATAGGAAATAATAAATCACTAGTAGCAGCATTTGAAGGTTTTCTCATATACCTGGGACTTTGTGTTTTTACGTTTAGTATTTTATACCTTCCTTCTATAAATCTTAACTTTCCTTGCTGATAAATAGGAAAACATAGATAGTCTGCCAAACCTAGCTGACCAGTGGTAAAGCTTTTAAACTCTTTCATAACAGAACCGCTTACTCCTTTAAAATCTAAATTAAAGTTTATCTTATCTGCAGGTAATACTATATCCATACCAAAAAATTTGGAATGGAGTTTATTTTTTAACTTTTTAATCTTATATGTCTGTTTAGTTTCTATTTCTACAGAAGAGTCTTCTCCTATAGCTTTTAGTAGTTTTTTATAACTTCCTCCGAAACCACACGAAAAACAATTAAATACGTTTTTATCTAAGTTAAATCGCATACTAGGGTTAGAGTCTTCATGTAACCCGCTTACACATTTAATAAGTATTTCTTCACTATGATTAGGATTATTTGTGTACTCAATTTGTTTTTTATCTAATATAGAATATATATCGTGCATTAGCCTAAATCCCTACCCTGCTCTTTACTATCATCGCCATACTTATTTAGTATTCTACCTCCAATAGCCTTAGACTTGTTAGAGTCTATTCTTAAACAATCCCAATCCATGTGTACATTAAATTTTATAGCTTTACCATTTCTAATCTTAGCTACCTCAAAAGGTAGAGCAGTAGGATCTTCTGATAAGTCACTAGGCATAAACCTAAAACTTTTATCAGCACTATCAAGAACCCCCTTAGCAAATCTAGCTTCTCCAGAAGCATCAATCTGATAAGGAGATATCATAATAACTTTATATTTTCTTGCAAGAGTTTTTAGAGAATCAGAGATATTAATCTGACTCTTCCAATCCATACGGTCTTCTACTTTTACAATATTTAAATAATCAATAACGCACATTTTAATATCATGCTTAGTAGTCATCATATTTAGATAGTGATCTATTCTAGCTAGGCTTAGTTGTGCATCATCAATAATATGAAAACGATTATCCCTAAAAGGAACTACTCCTCTTTTAAGCTCTTGATCAAAATTATTAAAGCTTCCAGAAGTCAGAAGATTACTATATATAGAATCAGATGCGTCACCTGGTTTATAAAAAGTATTTAATTTGCTTTTTGCTATAGAAAACTTTTGATCTTTAGTTAAATTGTTAAGCATAAAATCACTAAAAGGTACACCGCTAATCATACTCATTAAACGATAGTACACTTCTACATATCGCATCTCGATGCTCATGAACATGACAGAGTTATTAAGCAAGAAGTTGTTTAAAGCCATATTTAAGGTAATAATAGACTTACCTGACCCTCTTCTACCACCAAAAAGTACCAGTTCTTCTAAACCAAAACCGCCATTTGCAGCATCAAAATCAGTACTTAGACCACTAGGAAACATAACAAAGTTATCTTCTTGAGGTACTGTCTCAATAGTTGCTACATCGAACAGCTCTTCTCCTTCTGGAATAAATTTTTGTACAGATAGTATGTGTTCTTGAATTTTATCTATAATTTCAGTCTGTTCTAAGTTCTCTAAGTCATCTATAAATTTATCAATAAAACCTATAGTCTCTTCTCTTATATAGTAATCTTGTAATTGAGAAGAAATAAAGTTAGAGTCAATAGAGGTTTCACCTTCTAAAGTAATATCCATTAATTCTGAGCGCAAGTAAGCTTTAGAGCTTTCTTGTTTTTGTATTTCATAGAACTCCTGCATAGAAGGAATTCTTAAGTTTTTAGTATAGAAATTGTTAACTTTTCTAAACAGCACAAGATTATTACCTGTGAAATATTTATTCACAAGTTTATTGAAAAAATCAGGGCTTTGAGTTGTTAATAGCCTTTTTAGGGCCAACTTTTGTAAATCTACTGACATCTATTTTTTAATTACCGGAAATAATTCATGACGAGGGACAAACATTCTTTGGTGGGAGTAATCACCTTCTACCCATAAAAGGTAGCTTTCTCTGCCATAGTCCTCAATATGTTTTAGCACAGACTTAATATGATTTTTTAAAGAAGGAAGTTTCCAAGTTATTCCATCTTCTAAAATCCAATAAATATTAAAGTGTATGTCTTCTATAGGCTCTTTGTGTTTCTTATAGTCAAAAGGGATAAGTTCTACATATTTTTGTATTCCTTGCTGTAAGTATTCTATATACTCTTCATCCATAGTTTTTTCTATAAAAGCAAAACAATTAGTAGGGGCATGAAATACTTTATCTCCCTTAGAAAATCTAATATCTAAGTCTTGTATCACATGGTCTGTTTGGGCAGGAGCACTCTTTTTTCTAGAACGAATAGGAACACCTAGTTCTACTAAAAAAGATTTTACTTTTTGAGAAGATATATAATTTCTATTTGCTATGCCACTTACACTATCTCCATCTTGATAGTCTTTAGCCATAGCAGTTTTTTCTGCGTTAGTAAACTGTTTAGTTTTAGCAGCTTTTTTAAGTCGAAGAGTTCTCTCTTCTTTTTCTAAAAAGTCATTAATAATATTATCTAATCTTTTAGTGTTATATGCGATACCTAAGTGTTCACAAATAGCCTTCTTAGTTTTTTTACTTTTAATCATCCAAAGAGCTTGACGTATTTTTGCTTCTGGAATTTCTATATTTTTAATAACCATTTAAGCCTCCATATTAACTTAATACCAGTATATAGTATAGAAGGCCTAAGTGTCAATATATAATTTAATTAATCTGATACTTATACTCTTCCATCATAAAATATAAGTCATTACTTAACTCTCTAACTAGTCCTGTTTTTGTATATACACAGGTAAAAGAGTCTGATATCTCTTCGTCTTGTCTGAACACATATTCTAAAGCAAAACTAGCATTATAGGCTTTAATTAGTCCTTCAAATTCTTCTGCAGACTCTACGTCTGGATAAAATCTTTTTATTAAGTTAGTAAAATACATTATCTTCTCTTCCCCTGGCATGTTTAAGATGTTTTGAATTACCTTATCAGGTAGGTTATGTAAAAATAAAGAACTGTCACTATTACTCATTTGATTATCCCATAAAAAAGGGCACGACAATTGCTTGCCGTGCCAGTTATTGCAGTTAATATTATAACTCTTAAGCTTCTAAAGCTTTTGGGGTATAATCTGTTGCAGAAATTCCGCGACGAGTTAACACAGTTTTAACACCGCGCTCACTTTTGCCAAATTGATCTGCTAACTCTGCAACACTCATACTGGTTGCCATGTCTTCAATTCCTTCATAGGAATCACTCTTAGCTGCTTTTTTATCACGCTGAGGTGCTTTAAGCTGCATAGAAAGAAGTTTTCCGCGAACGGAGTTTACAGACTTGCCAAGGGCATCTGCAATATCTTCTAAGAAAGCGCCCGAACCTGCCATATCAGAAATCTGAGCTTCTTCCGCCTCTGAATAGGTGCGTGGAGCTACTTTTTTCTCAGCTGGTTTAATATGAGCTGTCATTTCTAATGAAAGAGCCTTGCCATTAACTTGACGAGAAGTTACTTCACGACCCCACTCACCACTAAAGTGAGTTGCAATTTCTTCCGCAGTGTGTACACCGCTATTGCTTTCTAGAAATGAGGTTAAAGCGGCTGTTTCGTCTGCATCAAATGCAGGAGCTGCTTTAGGTTTTGTTGGAACGTCGTAACCAAGTTTACGAAGTTTCGCAGTTACAGAACGACGTGGAAAGTCAAACTCATCGCAAAGAGCGATGATAGTATCTTCCGTGATGCCGCCTGCGCATACTTGCTCCATACGAGCAACCATGTCTTCAGTGTATTCAAATTTTGCCATTTTTATTCCCCTCTGGTTTCAAATGTTTTGTGTTATTAATAAATGTGAAACTTTTTGTTTCGATAAGATGATATTATCAAATATCAGTATACTTAGCAAGAAAAATATGAAAGTGTTTTTGTTTTTTGGTTGTTATTTTATAAATTGCTAAATTCCTATATTTGTAATTTTATCTTATATTACTATCTTACCTTTTAAAGCATCAACAAGCAACTCTAAATTTGCTTTTTTTGTCAGGTTTAGACCTTCTATTTCAATTTCTAACATTTCTTCTATGTCTCTAATCATAGTTTTTACGCTACGCTTATCTTCTTTTTCTTCTTCTGGTTTTCTATATATCTTCATTTGAACCAGTTTACTTATTACACTTCTGTGCCCTTTTTTAAAGTGATCTGCTACGTCATATACGTCTAGTCCTTGATCTACATATAATCTTGTTAGAATCTCTTCTTCTTCATCACTCCAGGCTTTATTAGATTTAGTAGCCATTAAGATTCTCCTTCATCTTCAAATAATTCTAGTTGTTTACTTTTAATCTTACTTAAATAAGTTTTGGTAAGTATATCTCCCGCCCTGTCTAAAAGGTGAGCAGCCATATCTACAAATTCAGGTCTTAAAGCTAATCCCTTTTTAGTAGGGAACCAGTTACCCGTATCTCCGTCTCTCATATATTCTCTTATATGAATATACTCTTGACCTCTAAATTCGTTTATAGTTATTTTTATAGCTTTATCTTCTGTTATATAACCTACAAAACCTAAATCAATTTCCATGAACTCTTTTTATCCTTGGATAATCATGTATCTTTTTAAGAGCATGATTATACATAATTCCTGCTTCTTCCCAGTTTTTTATTTTACTGCTTTTAGGAATAGCGCGTTTCTTGGTATCGTATAACATTTTCATTTTAGATACTAAGTCTTGAACTTCTGGCTCTACTAACCAAGTATGAGAACCCATTAAGTTAAAGCTATCTCCTGGTTTGCCTGCAAAAATGTTATTAATGTCTACGATTTTTTGAGAAGACTTTATTTTATAATCTGTAACAAATTCATCAGTACAGCCTCCTCCAGTAACTAAAGGAATAGTCCCGCAAGCTATTGCTTCTTGAACAGGCATTCCAAAACCCTCTCCTCTATAAGGATGAACTAGTACGTCCACACTTCTATACAAATCTGCCATATCTTTTTCTGAATAGGGATCATCTATATAAGTTATCTTAGCTAAGTTATTAGTGTACTGTAGCTTAATTAATTGTTCTTGTAATGCTGTTTTTCCATAAACTTGAGGGGTGTCTTTTACTATAAGCTCTACGTTATCTTCTTTTTTAAACGTATTGGCCCACGCTTGTAGTAGTATATCAAAACCTTTTCTATATTGATCACACCCTACAAATAAAAAAGTATACTTATCTCTTTTAGGAGTATCTCTGTCTACATAAAAGATATTTGGATCATACCCTATAGGAATACAAAAAAGTCTTTCTGGGTTAATACCCCCTTCTTGATACACTGCGCCTGTCCAGCGAGTAAAAGTGATAAGAGCGTCAGCAAAAGTTTCAAATTTGTATTGCCACTCAAAAGGTACTTTTGTAAACTCCCAAGGCTGTATATATACTACTTTTGTATCATTAGAATGAGGCCATCTCCATATAGGAGGATAAGTATGCCTTATTTGTATATCAGGAACTACAGCAGTTTCTTCTTTAGGAAGTAAATTTTCTAAGCTTTGTAAAGTCTCTTGGCTAAGTTTAGTCTCTGAAGTAAAGCTATCTATAGGAGAAATAACTACATTGTTATACTTAGACAATTCAATAGCTAAGTACCTATTTACAATAGACAAAGAGTGGTTATCATAAAATTTACCTATAATTTCTAAATTCATATTATTCTGCATACATAATCACCGCTTGTTCTTTACAATAGTCTAGTAAGTCTTTTTCTTTAATTTTTAATAGAGACTCCCATTGAGGGCCCATATTGCTAGTTTTAAAGTTTCTTAACTGTGTGTAATTGTTAATATCTACTTTAGCTTGTATATCATAAAAAGGATCTTGTTTACTTTCAATACTGTGCCCAAAGTTATTAATTTTTAAATCTAATTCATCTTCTGGCCTACAGAAGCTCCAATGTAATATTGCTAAAGGAGATTGAATTCTCTTTTGATTATTAGTCCATCTACAATAATTAAATGTATTGTGTTTTAAAGTAGTAAAACCTTGAACTTCATTATTAGGAATACTTTTTCTATCCTCTTTTGATATCACTAGTATTTCGTCGTCTTCAACTCTTTTATAAGGTAAAATCCAATAAAACATTAAGTCTACGTCATAATTCTCTACTATAGGGCAAAACTTATTAAAAAAATCATCTGCATTTACTAGTATTTCATCAGCATCAAAAGAAAAAATCCAGTCGTTAGAACATTGCTCTTTTAAAAAGTTTCTTTCATAATTATCATTTTCAATAGGCACAGCGCTTCTATGAAAGTTTCCTTCCACTACTTCTATTTTATTATCGCCATCAATAGTGCTTAGCTCTTTCCACAACTTATCTTCATCAAAAGAAAACTTATTACCGCTCCAAGATATTCTATCTTTATCTAATCCTAATACTATTTCATCTACATAATTATAATAACTTTTTATAGAACTTACTAAATAACTAGCATCATAAGATATTAGACTGATTACACTTTTTTTACGCATTTTCAACTACTCTATCTACTGTTTCAAATTCTTTTTTACCTATCCACTTATCCATAAATATAGATCTATTTATAGACCATTTTTCTTGTAGATTTGGATTCTGAGCTAATAATCTTTTGTTATCTTTTCCTTCAAAATGAAGTAACGGTATACCCGTTTGATAAATTTTATGACCAGCGCGGCGGGCAGAAAGACACCAATCCACATCACGATAGTAAGTCCAATAGAACTCAGGATCAAAATTACCAACGGAAGCCCTAACAGAAGCTTTGAGGTAAACTCCGCCCATAGTAACCCAGGCAACTTCTCTGACTTTGTCGTATTGGCCCTCATCGACTTCCAATTCTTGATTTGCTTTTCCATCATAGAGGTTAAGTCCTCCTCCGAAATGTACTGCTTCACCATTTTTACTAAATCTCCCGCCAGCGTGCTGAATTATATACTTATCTTCCTCTGTTTTTTGAGGATATAAAAGTTTCATTCCAAATATATCAGCTTCTGGATATTTAACTACAGTATTTATTAATTCTGTATACCATTTATTTTCTGTGTCCTCTTGTAGAGGCAACATATCTGAGTGTAATATAATTACATCTCTATCTTTATGCTTATTCCATAAATACTGATAAGCCATATCACTGCCTATCTGACCTGTATCTTGCCAAAACTCATATTCAAGCTTCCATCCAAGGGCAGCTTTTAATTGTTGTATCTCTTGTTCGAATAAATAAGGAACTATAATAATAGGATTAGGACTTGTCATTATAAATATCTAACCAATTTTTAAATTCTTCTAATACGCTTTCAGCATTATGAGTTTTAGTACAAGCAAAACTAGTACTAGTATGAGGACAATGTCTTGGCCAAAAAGTAAAGTTAGCTGTTGGATTGCCAGGTTCTATATTAGTATCTGCGTCTTTACTTAGTTTAGGGACTATACACTTAAAATCTCCACAATGATTATCAGTAGACGGTTTTATGGTTTTGTGATATCCATCAGAATAAAACTCAGGACTATCATACTCTGTAGGAAAAACACTAGGTATGCTAATAGTATTTACATTCATAGCGGCAGAAGCATGTACTAAAGAGCCTAGAGGAGATATAAATAAATCTTGACGTTTTAATATTTGTAAAGACTGATATAAATTAAAATTTCCACACTCTATGCCTAAAAAAGATAACTCGTGTTCTATATTTTTAGTAGTTAGTATTTCTCTTATGCCTTGTATTACGTCTAATCTCATTGTTTCTGACTGTAATTTTCTATTCCAGTCTAGAGGCCCTGACATACCTATTCTTAATATATTATCATCAGGTTTAACAGATTCTACATTTAGTATAGTATTACCATCTAAAAACTGATCTTTAGTAATGTATTCTTTTATAGGTAAATTAGCACTCTTAGAAATTCCTAAGTCTGAGAACCAACGCCAGTGTAAAAACATTTTATCTACTTTTTTAAACCGATCTTCGCTTTTATTTAAGTTTACGTTTTTTACTTGACCTCTATTATCAAACTCTATTAACCCTATAGAATCTAACCAAGGCTGTTTACTAATAACCTCTAAAACTTCTGATATCCCACTAGGTTGCTCATGAGTAGTAAGCATAAAATTACTTCTTAAACAGTAACTTACTAAATGCTCAGGATTATTTTCTTTATATCGTCTAGCAGCATTTATACCTAGAATTACGTCTCCGAATGCTTGTGTATTTGCAAATAGTACATGAGTCATTTATTAAATAGCCTATCTGTCCATGTTTTAGGTGTTTTATCATTTATTATTTCTAAATCTATATGATAATCAAAATCTCTAGTAGTTTGGTCTCTCATCCATACTACAGTATCCCTTATAGTTTCTTCAATATCTGTATCTGCTTTATAGTTTAGTACATCTTCTGCTTTATCAGTAGATACCCAAGCATTTTTTACTTCTCTAGGTCTTTCAGGAACAAAGTTTATTTCTGCAGTTTTGTTAAAATATTTAGCTACTTTGTTTGCTAGTGCTGCTATAGAAGTCTCAGTTCCATGACTAGGACCTATATTAAATACTTCTTTACTTTCTATTTTATCTCTTTTATTATAAACTGTTACAAAAGCTTCTACACAATCTTTTACATGAGAAAAAGATCTTTTTTGGGTACCATCACCGTAAATATACACAGGTTTGTCTTTAGATATTAGATTTGCAAAAATACTCATAACATTCCTAAAAGGATCGCTATAGCACTGATGAGGGCCACATACATTATGAGGAACCATATGAAATACTTTTACTCCGTGAATATCACTCATTAAGTTTAAATGCTGCTCTGCATGTAGCTTAGCTAACCCATAAGGATCTACAGGATTAGGAGTGTGATCTTCTTGAAAAGGAGGATTTCCTTCTCCATATCTTGCCATAGAAGTAGTATTTATAAACATAGGTACATTATTACTTACAGAAGCACTACATACAGAAGCTGTTCCTGCGTATATATTCTCAACTATTTTTTTAGGAGAAAAAACACTTAAGCCTTCGTGTGCTAAAGCAGCACAGTGTATTACAAGGACAGGAGAGTAAATACTCATTACATTAGACAGCTCTTTAGTATCTAGTATGTCTTGTTCATAATAAAAAAAGTTTTTATTATCAGGCATATTGGTTATATAACCACCTATTAAAGAGTCTATACCTATTACTCTGTATCCTAACTCTAAATACTTATAACATAGATGACTACCTATTAAGCCTGCAGATCCTGTAATTACAACTGATTCCATACGTCATTCCAATCTACTAAGGGGGTTACACAATTATCTTGTAGGTGAGTAGCCGTACCAGGTAAAGGACAAACAGCTACGTTTTGCCTAAAAGCTTTCCAGGTCCAAGAGTCATCTGAGAATAAGCCTGCTTGTAATATAGAAAACTTAAAGGGTAAGAATGTTTTTCCTTTTGCAGCTAAAGTTAAAGTGGCACTACTAACTGTTTTTAGGTGACAATCAGGCCCTATTAATACTTCTACTGTTCTATCTTTATCAAAATACCTATCTGGATAATCATAAGGCAAATAAAAACCTTCATACCCTGCTTTAAAAACATTTTTCATAGTTTTTATGGCAGCTTTAGTATGAAGGTAGTCGTCTTCGCATAAATATATTAGTTCTTCAGTGTTTGATTCTGCTATTTCTATTAAATTTTCCATTAAAGGAATACAAGTATTTATTGTAACAGGGTGATACTGAGGATAAGGATGCTCTCCAAACGGAGGTACTTCAGTTCTGTTAGGTATATCTTTTATTTCTAATTTAGTAGGTATAGAACAGGTTTCTCGCATCCAAGATTTAGTTTCTTCAGTAACCATATCTGCTAGTACTATAATCTTATCATCCCAGCCTTCTAAGTCTTGTTGTAAAGAAAGCCAACATTTTCTAAAGATCTCGTCTTTCTTTTTTCCATTCCATCTAGCTTTATCTTGCGAGCCGTCTGATATACTTCCTGGAGACTTATTAGCTTCTGAAGCTCTATATACTATTATCATTTTGTTACTTTTTTTCTTGAGAAATTTCTATATTCATCAATAATACTTATAATATAAGGATCTAAAGGTTCTGTGCCTTCTCTTACAAACTTTTCTATTTCGTCTTTTTGTGTACTATTAAAGTTACTTTTATAACTAGAAGAACGATATACTCCTCTTGTTTTAGAAGGATTACCGAACACTTTAGAGAAAGGTTTTACATCTTTTATTATAGGAGAAAAAGTACCTATAAAAGAATGACTGCCTACTGTAGAATAATTTTGTATATGAGCATTATATTCTATATAAACATTATTTTGAATAACACTATGAAAACCTAAGTAACAACAACCTGTTATAGTATTATTATTGCCTATCAAAGTATCACTATTAATAGTAGTACTTGGGCCTATATAATTGCCACTTCCTATAACAGTATTTTCTCTGTAACCAGTTGCGCAGTTAATAACACATGATGAGAGTATTATATTGTTTTTACCTAGCGATATTCCATACTTATCATCTTTTACTAAAAATACCACAGAGGGATCAATAGTATTAGAGGAATCTATAGAAAATTCTATAATAGCTTTGGAGGCAGAGTATACTTTCATAGTGTTATTCAAAATAATGAGTGTCACTTTTCTGTTGCTAGGCAAGTGACCAGCCCCCTTAATCATGCAGCTAGTGCGTAATTAGATGGTGCAAAGTTATCGTTTGCATTTATAGTTTTTGGCTGAATATCGTAGGCCAACACGGTAATCTACTCTCATCTCTATACGTCAGTCGATCCTATTTCAGCCCCATCATAGACACACTTTATGTTGAGAGGTTCTTACGTCCAAGCTGCCTCGTAGTGTGCCTATGGTGGAGCTGCGTGGTACTGCCCCACGGTCCTGTCCATATGTTGAATTGTATCAACGATTACAAAAAAGAGGTTTAAAACGATAGATGTATCGAAGTTAGTGACCTCTTAATTCCTTATTTATTTTTTGTCTTATTTTCTTATTAGATAGTTGTTTTAGTTTCTTTTTCCATGCTTTAGATAACGCATGAGGTATTACTCCATTTTTAGGATTCATTTGCATTCTCCTATAAAGAAACTATATTAGTACTTCCCTTTTCTTTCTTAATAACCTTATTGTTATAATTTCTAAGCCTATTAAACCGGCTAGGCCGTCTATAAGGCGCAAACTTTAAAGGATTATTATGGAGTTTTTCTACAGCTTCCTTAATAATTTTATTTTTTTCAGTATTCATGCGTTACTCTCTTTTTATTATATAGTTAATATTAACACTAAAAATAGTAGTTAGCAACAAAAATTTAAATTTAAGATTTGGAGTTTGGTGTATTTTTTTGCTTCTTTGTGTAGCCTGCTTTTCTTTCTAACTTTTGCATAAGCGCTTGTCTTTTAGCTTCTGCTTTTCTATACCTAGCTTTACCAGCTTTTTTAGCTTCTCTAAGTTTTTCAGATTTAGAAACATAATAACTTTGTCTTTTAGCATCTGTGTAAAACCCGTCGGCATTTAGTTTTCTCATCATAATTTTATATGCTTTAGAGACATCATTATTGTATTTTTTTATACTTATTTTCATTAATTTACCTTTATATAGTTTTGAATCCAAGAAGATAAGTGACCAGCAGAGTATTTACCTATAAGTTTGGATATAATTCCATTATTTTTAGTTACCACAAACATAGGTGTTGTAATATTTTTTGAGAGGTCCGCACTGTTTACACTTTCTGTATTAATTCCTAGATCTTGCAGTGTGAGCAGTTCTCGTTGCACATAGGTTTTATTAAATTTGTTAAAATATCCTGTAACCTTCTTCAACTTATTTCTCCTATTAGTCTGACACTTTTTAAGAGTAGACATATTTTGATTTAATTTTATTCTTGCCATTTATAATTTTTCATGCTAATATTAATTTATAACAACAGGTAAGCAAATAATATGAAAGACTATCAGAATGAATTGAGCCGTTGTCTATCCGTAGTAAAGTGGAATCCTAATGAAGCACTCTCTGAGATGAACCTCTTAAGAGACGAAGCATTAAGTTCTCCTTTAAAAGAAAAACTTTGGAAGCGTAAAGCTCGTGAAATAAATAACTTTTTAGACTCTTTAGAAAACACACGTTACTATAAAGAATCTGAATTCTGGAAAAACTCAAAACCAAGTAGGTTAATAATATAATGAATAAGTATCAACAAGACTTTAACTCTTTGAAAACACTATTAACTAGCTCTTTTACCTCTGCAGAAGATGTTGTAAAGTTAGTTAAACCACTTTTGTTAAAGATGAATAATCCAACCTTTTATAAAAAATATTTATACACTAAGCCCGAAGAGGCTTATGGGGGAGTAGGGAGTTATTCCAACAATATGTTTACCATATTTACTAACGAGTGTATCAAAATTATTAATGAATGTCAAGACTTAAATGAAATGCTCAGGAAGCTACAAGTAGAATACTCATGGACAAATCGACACTACGAGCCCTACTGGTTTAAAAATACAAAAAATACTTAGTATAAGTACAATAAAGACAGCCGCAGGCCACTCTTGCGGCTGTTTTTTATTAACATAAGGGGAGTAGTGTATGCTAAAATCAATAACTGTTTTTTTATTATTACTTAGTGCAAAAACAGTACTGGCGGATACAAGTAAAGAAATAGAGTGCTTAGCAAAAAATATTTATTTTGAAGCACGTAATCAACCAATAAGAGGTCAAATAGCTGTAGGAAATGTAACTATAAATAGGGTAAAAGATAGTAGATTCCCAAACTCAGTATGTAAGGTCGTAACTCAAGCCAAAAAAGACAAAAATAATAATATAATACTTAACAAATGCCAATTTAGTTGGTATTGTGATGGTATAAAAGATACTATGTTAAATAAAGAGGTAAAAGAATTTTCTTTTAAACTCGCTAAAGCGTTAATTTTAGGGCAAATATCAGACGTAACACACAACTCAACGCACTATCATAGTAAAAAAGTCAAACCTTATTGGAGTAACTACCTATCAAAAACAGTTACTATAGAGGATCACCATTTTTATAGGTGGGAAAAATAAAAATTTAAGGTTGACTAATATAATAAGCGTTTGGTACAATAAAAAATGATAGAAGAAAGTAATTTAAGCGAAGATGTTAAAAAGAACATAAACTGGTTACACGAAAGGTCACAAAAAACAAAAAGTGACCTAGAAACACACGAAGCTGTGTGCGCAGAACGTTATATTCATATTAGTCAGTCTTTAGCAGCCCTAAATACAAGCATAGAACAAAGTAATAAAAGGATACAAGAAATCCATGACACTGTGTCAGCTAGTAAAGTAAGCTTAAAAACTTTAATGTTTATAGGTTCTCTCATATTAGCGATCTCAGGATTTATTTATACTATCATAGGGATAATTAATCAAACACAATGACTAAAGAAAAAGAAAAAGAACTATTAAAATATCTGTTATCTAGTCCTCCTATGGATGTTTATAATGAGGATAACATGGATATTCAAGAAAGTAATTTAGAGTTAGTAGAACCTAGACCTATTAAAGCTGATGAAGAAGAACTAGAATCTAGAGAAATAGGTTCGGCTAATTTGTTTTTAGCTTCAGCCTTTTTGAGCACCATAAATGATATTGATTTACCAGCTCAATCAGATGAAGACGTAACTAAAGCTCAAAAATTATGGCAACAATGGGTGACAGAACTTAAAGAAGATAACTTCTTACGAGAAAAACCTAATACGTTACGAGAAAGTTTTAAAATTGTTTAACTATGAAAAATGTTTAGAAGCGTATAATATAGATAGAGAGTCTGGAAGAGTATATAAAACTCCCGATGGTGAGTATCCTAGTATAACTACTATTTTAGGAGCGACTTCGAATAATTCTTTTTTACATAAGTGGAGAGAAAGAGTAGGCGAAGAAGAAGCGAATAGAATATCTAAAGAAGCTACTGATAGAGGTACTGCAGTACACGACTACATAGAGCAGTACTACTTACAAGAAGATAGAGTTTTTAGCGACTGGTTTGTGTCTTCTGGCCTTTCTAAAGAGCCAAGAAAAATTAAACAACCTGCTAGAGACATTATAAAAGAATGTGATAGAAATAACTTCACTCCCTATGCTCAAGAAATACCTCTATGGCATCCCAAACTAAAATTTGCCGGAAGAGTAGATGGCATTGGATTATGGAATGGTGTACTATCTATAATAGATTTTAAAACTTCAAAAAAGAAAAAATACACCTCTCAAATAAAAAACTACTATATACAAGCTACTGCATATGCTGTTGCACATAATTATTTATTTAACACTGCTATAAATAATTTTTCAATAGTTATTGGCGTAGATGAAAAAGAATCTCAATGTTTTACAGGTAAGGTAGTAAATTTTATACCCGAGCTTAAATATAGAGTTAGATCTTTTTATAGCCAACAGAAAGGAAGTTAATATTAAGAACTCTTTAAAACAACAAGAATACTATCGTCTAATAGAAAAGTATGACTTACTATTTTTAACAGGCGCTGCTGGTACTGGAAAAACTTATGTAGCATGTAACTCAGCTTTAAATTTTTTAGAAAGAGGTCTTATTGAAAAAATTATTATAACAAGACCTGTTGTAGCTACAGAAGATATAGGTTTTTTACCAGGAACTTTAGAAGAAAAAATAAATCCTTTTATGGACCCTATAATAGGAGTATTATCTGAGATTTATAATCCTAAAGAAATAAAAAAGATGGTTGCTAATAATGTGATAGAGGCAGTTCCCTTAGCTTACATGAGAGGAAGAACTTTTTCTAACTCTTTTATAATACTTGATGAAGCCCAAAATACTACTCAAAAACAAATGAGTATGTTTCTAACTAGATTTGGAAGAGATATTAAGTGTTGTGTAACAGGAGACTTACTACAGTCAGACTTACCTACTAGAGAAAACGGACTAAACTGGGCATCATCAAAACTAAGCCTTTCAGACTTAGTAGCTTTTCTTACCTTTACTAGTGATCACGTTGTAAGAAGTCCTTTAGTCAAAGAAATTATGAGATATTTATATGCAGAAGAAACGTCGTATCCCATTAAAAAAACTTTTAGAGCTGGAAGCCTTGAGTCTATTGCCCCGAGAGAGGTCGTTAATAGTTAGTATTAAAAAGGCTCAAAGGGATTATCCTCAAATAACTCCCAAAATGTATGCCGCGTTTAATGGTATATATGATAGCTATTTTTATACAGGAGAAGAGCAATGATAAGTAAAGAAAGATACTGTAAGTCTTGTGGTCATAGGTGCCACTGTTACTCTCCTGATTGTTCAGAATGTAAAAATGATGTATGTATAAGTTGTAAATGCTCTGCTAATGAGAAGAGTTTTTGGCCTGATAATCCAGGAGAAGCATACTCTATTTAAGGAGATTTTTATGCCCGTAAAAAAAGTAAAAGGTGGCTATAAGTGGGGAACCACTGGAAAAGTTTATAAAACTAAAAAAGCTGCAACTAAGCAAGCTAGAGCCGCTTATGCAAACGGTTATAAAGGTAAAAAAAGGAGAAAGTAATATGCCTAAAATGAAAACAAAAGCCCCTAAATATACAGTAGGTAAGAAACCAGCAAAAAAAGGACTTACTGCTGCTCAAAAAAAGCTTCCCCCAGCACTTCAAAAAGCTATACTTAAAAAAATGAAAGGCAAGAAGTAACTAATGGCTGCAACACCTACCAATCCTAGTCTTTGGTCTAGAGCTAAGACTCAGGCAAAAAAGAAATTTAACGTTTATCCTTCTGCCTATGCTAACGCATGGGCAGCTAAATGGTATAAGTCTAAAGGCGGTAAATGGAAAGGTGCTCCTACCAATAAAGTGAGAAAAAAACGTGGCTAAGGGCGGGTTAGGTAAATGGTTTTCTGAACAATGGGTTGATGTTAAAACAGGCAAGCCTTGTGGAAGATCTGGCAAAAAAGATAAAAGAAAATATCCCGCCTGCAGACCAAAAGCAGTTGCTTCTAGAATAACTAAGCAAGAAGCAGCTAAGAAAAAAGGCCGTAAAAAAGTTAAATGGTCTGTGACTTCTTCAGGTAAAAAGAGAAAGTCAAAAAAATAAGGAGAGTTTATATGATTAATAAAACATTATCTTGGACTAAATCAAAACTTAAAGAAAGAACCTCATGGGACGGAATAGCCTTAGTAGGAACTGGAGTAGTCATGATTATGATGCCTATAGATCTAGTAGCTTATGTAGCTATAGCATGGGGACTGTGGACTATTTGGAAAAGTGAATAAAATTTAATGTTGGAAATTATACAACAGATGGCCTCAGATAGACTATGGATTTATACTGCTTTAGCAGGTAGCCTATTTGGGGCCCTATTTGTAGCGTATGTCAGCACTACTAAATTAGGACTTTGGACATACGCTAAGATAGACAAAATATTAGACGTTATAATAGATAGATTAGGATGGACTTGGTTAGAGCAACCAAAAGACGCTTGGAAGCAAAAGCTACCAAAAGGTCTTATTAAAAAAATAGATGATATAGATAACAGGTTAAAATACCTAGAAAAGTAAATATTATTTTGGTATATATGTTAATATATGATAGAATATGAGGAGATAATTATGGCAAAATCTAAAGATGCTAGACGCCTACCTAGCGGTAAATTAGAGTACAGAGGAGAAACATATCCTGGGTTCAATAAGCCTAAAAGAAATACTTCATCTTCTAAGCATAAACAAGTTGTTTTAGCTAAGAAGGGAGAAGATATAAAGGTAGTTAGATTTGGTCATAAAGATTATGGGCATAATTATTCTGAAGACGCAAGAAAAAATTATTTACAAAGAAGTGCCGGAATAAGAGATAAATCAGGAAGACTAACTAAAGATGATAAGTTTTCTGCAAATTATTGGGCTAGAAAAGAGCTATGGGCAGGAGCTGGAGGCTCTAAGAAGTCTCCTAAAAAAGGTGGACCTAGAAAATGATTATTAAAGATAGTGAAGGCCAAGAAGCCAGAATGATTAAAGCTAAAGTAAGAAAAATGATAGCACAGAATCAAGAATTACTAAGTATGATAAAAGAAAATATGGACGTAGAAGAGTGGGTTCAGAATAAAATAGTTTTAGCGTCTCACAATATAGATGCTATCTATGATTATATGAAATACTCTTCTGATCCTGTAGAGACACAACTAGAAGAAGACTCAGATAGTGTAACTATAACACTAGCAGTAGAAGAAAATATAGATTCTTCTGATGTAATAGAAATATCTTTAACAGATAATTCTTTAGATGCCTAAAGAATATTTAATATCAGAGGCCTTTAATAGTGTTTTTTGTACCTTAGCACCTTCACCAATACATGGTGTAGGTGTTTTTGCGCTAAAAGACATACCCAAAAATATAATTGTATTTTCTTCTATATCGTGGGATACCTTAGACACGCCTATTCTAAAAAAAATAGATGAAAGTGTATTACTTGAGTACTATAAAAAATTTAAAATATCTTATGAAGGGTTAAAAGTGCCTGCTAGAGGGTATAATTCAATTGACTTTAGATTTTACTTAAACCACGCTACTTCTTGTAATCTTAATTATGATTCAGAGAATGATTTAATCATAAGCAAAGATACTATCTATAAAAATACAGAATTAACAATAAACTATAAATCTTACGGACTTAGCATTGATAACAGTTTTCACTAACGGGTGTTATGACATATTACATCCTGGACATATAGATTTATTTAACTATGCATCTACATTAGGGGATAGACTAATAGTATGCCTAGACAGTGACGATAGGGTAAGAAAAAACAAAGGTTTTTGCAGACCTATAAACACTTTATCTATTAGGTCTAAAATTATAGGCTCTTTAAAACCTGTGACATCGGTAATATCTTTTGATTCTGATGATGATTTATGTTCTATTTTTGATACTTATAACGCTGACTTATTAGTCATTGGAGAAGAGTATAAGTACAAAAATATTGTAGGCGAAGATTTTGTAAAGAAAGTTATATTTTATGAACGAGACAATAGGTACTCAACAACTAACATCATTAAGAGTATTAATAATAGGTGAGTCGTGTCTGGACGAGTATAGGCTAGGTTCTGTAACTAGGATATCTCCAGAGGCTCCTGTGCCTGTTATACAGTTTAAAGAGCTGAATACTGTAGAAGGCATGGCTGCTAATGTTAAAAACAACACTCAAGCTTTTAATGTAGGTAAACTAGATTTAATAACTAATAGATCTAAAATTATTAAAAGAAGATTTATAGATATAAAATCTAACCAACAACTACTACGAGAAGATATAGGAGACTCTGTATCCTCATTAGTAGACTATAATATCAAAGTAATGAGTTCTACTGATTATGATATAGTCATAATTTCTGATTACTGCAAAGGACTATTAACACCTGATACAGCTAAACTAGTATGTGAAAAATTTAAACATAAAGTGTATGTAGACACTAAAAAAGAAGACTTAAGTTGTTTTCCATATTCCATTATAAAAATAAATGAATATGAGGATAACAGTAGTTATAACTTACCTCTATCTTCTACTAAAATAGTAACTTTAGGGGCTAAAGGTTCGGTATGTGAAGGTGTATTCTCTAGGCCTTCTCCTGTAAAAGTTCATGATGTTACAGGGGCGGGAGACGTATTTTTATCTTCTCTTGCAGTGTTAAACAGTTTTAAGTCTATTCATGACTCTATAGACTTAGCAAATAAACTTGCATCTTATTCAGTAGAACACTTTGGAACGTATGTTATAAATCAAGTAGATATAGAAAGGGCTTTTAATGAGACTTGAAGGTTTTGTAAAAAAAGGATGGGGTCACGAACTTATTTGGGCAACAAACGATAAATATTGTGGCAAACTAATGAAGTTTAATGAAGGTGCTAAGTTTTCTATGCATTTTCATAAAGACAAAGAAGAGACTTGGTACGTATTAGATGGAGAGTTTATAGTTCATTGGATTAATACTTTTGACGCCTCTAAGATAAGTACAAAAATTAAAGAGGGAGATACTTGGCATAATGAACCTTGTAGTCCTCATCAGTTAGAATGTTTAAAAGAGGGTACTATATTAGAAGTTAGTACTCCAGACAGCGTAGAAGATAATTATAGAGTGACTCCTGGAGACTCTCAATGATACAATTAATTTGACACTTACTTTTTTATTAAGTATTATATAGTATAACTATATAGGATATACAATGGAATATTTCAATAAAACTAGCGAAGACTGGCGTATTTCTCAATGCTGTCAATTCCATGATAAAGCAAAAGCTAAATCTTACAATTTTGGTACTACTACCAAAACTTATGCGCTAAAAGAAGGCGGAAAAGAAAGAGTGCAGCAAAAAGCTCTACATAATTGTAATCAGCTTTTATCTGTGCTAAAAAATCATTTTCCTACACAACCTAAAAATCTAAGAGCTTGGAGAATATCTTCAGAGCTTTTTCCATGTTACACTTTAGATTTTACTAAGCCTTGGTATGAAGAAATTTGGGATGACATTTGTGCTATATTAGAAGAGTGTGGTAGACTAGCAAAAAAACATGAGGTAAGACTCAGTGTGCATCCTGGGCAGTATACTGTTCTAGCGTCTAATAAAGCTGAAGTAGTAGAAAACTCTATCAAAGACTTAGAGTACCATGCTCTATATGGGAGTTTGATGGGCTTACCTGCTAAAGATTTTGTTATGAATATTCACCTTCAGGGTCTATATGGGGGAAAGCACGAAGACGGTATAAAGCGTTTTGCTACTAATTTTCATTACTTATCTGACTACGCCCAACAGTGTCTGACTGTAGAAAATGAAGATAAACCTAATGGCTATGATATAAGACATACTATAGAGCTATCTAAACGGGTGCCTATTCGCTGTTGCTTAGACACTCACCACTATGCATGCCATAGAATGAGAGAGTCCGAAAAAGTCGTACTAGAAGGCAAAACTGTTAATAGGAAGATTAGGGATGTAGAACATATTACTTATACCCATGAGTACTTTGCAGAGGCTGTAATATCTTGGAAAGGGGTTAGACCTTTATTTCATGTGTCTCAATCTTTCCCCCCAGAAAATTCTGCCTATTGGATGAAGCCTAATGCACACTCAGAAGTATTCTGGGATGAAGAACTTATGGCAAATCATGTACCTATGTTACAGTATGCAGACTTTGATATAGAAGCTAAACATAAAGAAGTAGCGGTACTAGGTTTTTACAATTTTATAAAAGAGGAAGAAGAGCTAGCAGGAGAGCCTTTAGTAGCAATATGATAGATTATAAATTTAACGAAGATCAATATATAAAAGAATTTAAAAAGTATGTTGATTCCACTTATAACCAACACTACTCTAACAATAAATTTCAATCTACTGAAATAATTATTGATAGAGGTCATGGAACAGGTTTCTGCATGGGAAGTATAGATAAATACTCTAATAGGTATGGTAAAAAAGGTACTCATTTAGATGCCCGTAAAGATTTAATGAAGATATTACACTATACTCTACTCCAGCTTTATATACATGATAGTAACGATTAGAGGAGTTATTGATGACTAAATATTTATTTAGGAACCCAGAGGTTCCAGGACAAGTAGAACGAGAAATAATTGCTAGAAACTTAGTAAGAAATCTAGAAAAGCTAGGTAAGTTTCAAATAGAGCAGTTATCTGGAGAGAGCTGGACACATTTAAAAATACATACTCCAGACAACTTACTTAAAATATTTAAAGGAATAAAAAGTACTAAGCATAAACCGATTATAAAAGGTAAATATGTATTTATGTACATAGATAGTAATGTTACCTCATTAGACGTTAGAATGTTTATAGGAGAGTTAATAGCGTGTATAAATACTAAGAATAATAAATTATCTCATAGAATTAGAAGAAAAATAGGAATTTTTCTATTTAATTTAGCAAAACTAATATACAAACCTAAAAAATAAGGAATAACTATGTCAGAAGATAAAGATGTGAAAAAACCTATAAAGGCTATTAACCCAGAAGATGTAGCAGAGCAACTAGATATTATTGTATCTTTCTTAGGAGCAATAGAAAGCTCTAGGGATGAAATTAACAAAAGAGTAAAACATTTAAAAGAAGAATACGGATTACAGTCAACAGCTGTTAGAGCTGCTGCTACCGTTTTACATAAGCAAAATCAAGAACAGTTAGATGAGAAAGAGTCTCAAATTAGAAACATTTTAGATATTTGTAAGGGTTAGAATATGTCTAGCATAGTACTGGTTACTGGAGGTTTTGATCCTCTTCATTCTGGGCACATAGCTTACTTTAAAGAGGCTAAAAGTTTAGGACAAAAATTAGTAGTTGGGCTAAACAGTGATGATTGGCTAATAAGAAAAAAAGGTAGACCTTTTATGAGTTGGTCTGAGAGGGCTGAGATACTTGAAAACATAAGCTGTATTGATAGGGTTATTAGCTTTAACGACTCAGACGATACTGCTAATGATGCTATATATAAAACCTTAAAAATGTCTCCTGATAGTAGAATAGTTTTTGCTAATGGAGGAGATAGATCTATGGGTAACACTCCTGAGGAAAAAACTTATGGAGAATTACCTTGGGTTCGGTTTGAGTGGGGCATAGGAGGAGACAATAAAGTAAACAGCTCTTCTTGGATTCTAGACAAATGGAAAACTCAAAAAACAGAAAGAGATTGGGGGTACTGGAGAGTTTTAGACGATAAACAACCAGAGCTACCTCAAAAGATAAAAGAGCTAGTTATTTATCCTAAGTGTGGCTTATCTGATCAAAAACATTTATACCGCTCAGAACATTGGTATGTATTAGAGGGCGAACTACAAATAGAACTAGAATATCCAGATGCTACGTGGAAAACAATAATTCTTAATCCTCATACTACTTTTGTTATACCTACTAATACTTGGCATAAAACTACCAATATCGGTAGTTTTAACGCTCATGTGCTTGAAGTACAATACGGAACTAAATGTATTGAGTCAGACATTGAGCGAAGGCAGATACTTAATGAAAATAATAAACGAGACTACGTATAATCAATCTACCTATCCTACAGAGGTAGAAAACTTAATAACAGAGCACTTAGATAAGACAGATAAATTAATATTCAGCTGGGGAAGAGATAGTTCTACTTTTTGGATAGCTAGACGCTGTACTTCTATGTGTGTAGTAGAGCATGATCTTGCATCTTTTAACACAACAAAAGACTTTTTATTTTTTAAAAAAATTAATAATATAAAGATCAAGTATTCAAAAGAAAATTATATAGATAGTATAAAAGAATATCCAAGTAATATATTTGATACTATTATTATAGATGAGCATGAAAAAGAGAAGTGCTTTGTATCTGCAATATCAGAAGCTAGATCAGGAGGTATTATAATAGCACCTTATCTCAATATAGACTTATTAGAAGAATATTCTAACAAGGTTAAAAGCTACTCATCTTTCTCAGGAAAAGAGTATACAAATGAAGAAACAGTTATTATCCGGAAAAAATAAAACTATTCCCTTTATACCTTTTTACATAAGAAGAGCTGGAGGATGGACAATACCTACTGCTTATGATATATTTAGAGATAAAAAAAGTTTAATTATTTTTTTAAAAGGCGCATATATAGATAGTAAGTTATTAGTTTACTATGATAACTCTGATCTACTATCAAATTATACTAATAGTTATTGTTGTTGCCCTAATGACTCCTATGTAATGAATCAGTGGGCTACTGACTTAAATATTAAAAATATAGATATGTTGCCTGACGGCAATAAAGAATTTTTTGACTATTTAGATTTATTAGAAAAAGAAACTCCTATACGTCAAAAAGTAGAAATAAGTAATTCAGAAATAAAGTATTTAGGGGATGTAAGTGTCTAAAGTTATAGTTTATTCTTTACCTAGCTGTATAGCCTCTAATGACTTCATTATATACTGTAAAAGTAAAGTACGTGACTTAGAAACCTATGTAGTAAAAGACTCTTCTTGGCCTCAAATTAGACATGATGTAACTATAGACTTCTTAGAGAGTAAGTATGATAGAAAATTTTTTAGTTATCCTATTATATATATAAACAATCAATATATAAATTCAATACAAGAAGCAAAGAAGATTATAACAAAAGGACTATAATATGAATATACTTATATACTCTAAAAGAAATTGTAACTTTTGTGTAAAGGCAAAAAACTTATTAAATATAAAAAATCTATCCTTCACTGAAAAGGTACTAGATAAAGATTTTACTAAAGAACAATTATTAGAGATACTACCTAACGTAAAAACCTTACCACAAATACAAATAAATGGTACGCATATAGGCGGTTATAAAGAATTAGAAAGCTATCTAACTACTAGTTAAAGTAACTTATTAGTTGCTTAATAGTTTGTATTTAATTATTATTATATAATGGAAAATTTATTTAGCGCTTTTATACTCTTATTTTTTGTTATTCTTCCTTTGGTAGCTATATTTAGTTTTACATCAAAGGTAACAAGTGGTATATATTACTGGGCTGACTCTCAGCACCCACAAGAAACTCATATTTATAACGAGCACCAAGCCCCACAAGAAACTCATATTTATAACGAGCACCAAGCCCCCCCAAAAACCACTATAACACCTATTAAGGATGAGCCTCTAGTGTTAAAGTATCCATTAGCAAAATCAGACAAAAATAAAATGGAAGAGTATTTAGGGTACTCACTAGAGTACGAAGATTCTAGTGAATTTAAAGACTTTCTAGATAATAATGACTTTGATGTTAGAGAGCATTTAAAAGTTAAAAAAGGATGATTTTATGTATAATAAAGAATTCAAACTAGATATAAGAGACATAGAAATAATTGAACAAGCCTTAGAAGCTAAAGTAGCTCGTAGGGCTACTTCTCTATTGATTAGTTCTGACCCAAAAAAACAATTAGAACTAAGAGAGATAAGAGAGTTATTAGGAAGAATTTCTTATCAAAAGAACTGGTATAGACCTAAAAAAGGATATATAAGTGGATGAGTATATATGTTAAAACAGGTTTCTATATTATATGTTTTATCTTTTCTATTATTGCTACTCAGCAAATGCTAACTTTTAGTGGAGAGGCTTTTAAGGTATTAACCTCTATAGGGCAAGAACTAGATAAATTACCTTGACAATTATTAATAATTATTATATAGTAAGTATATACAAGAAAGGCTACTATGAAACAAGATTATAATTCTCTACTAAATACAGTTAAGCATCATTCTAAACTGTACTATGACGATAACGCCCCTATATTATCTGACTATGAATATGATCAGCTATATGATAGATTAAGTTCTATAGAGCTTAGACAAGGATGGGCAGACTCGTCTAGCCCTACTGTAAGAGTAGGAAATTCTAAAGGTAAAATTAAACATCCTTTTCCCTTATACTCTTTAAAAAAAGTATATGAACAAGATGAAATAGATCCCGAGTTTATAGTCTCAACTATAAAAATCGACGGAACTAACCTATCTGTAACTTATGATGAAAAAGGTAACTTACTTCATGCCCTTACTAGAGGCGACGGGGAGTTTGGTGAAAATGTAACTCATCTAGTAGATTATATTGCTTCTATACCTCTTACTATACCTACACAAAACAAAATAGTTACGGTTATAGGGGAAGTAGTAACTGATAAAGAAAATGTACAAAACTTTAGAAACTTTGTAAGTGGTTCTCTTGGTATAAAAAACGCTGAGGAGATTATAGATAGATCTCTACGTTTTATAGTTCATGATGTTGCTGGCATAGAAGAAGATTATTCTGTAAGAGTTAAGAGTCTTCATAGTTTTGGGTTCGTATCTACTTTCAACTGGGATTGTTCTTATTATCCTAGTGACGGTATTGTTTATCGAGTAGACTCTTATAAAAGAGAAAAATTATTAGGAACAACCTCTAAGTATCCTAGATATGCTGTAGCCTTAAAAACTAGAGGGGCTATGACAGCAGTAACTACCATTCAAGATATTTTTTGGAGCATTGGTAGAACAGGGGTTGTTACTCCTGTAGCAGTAGTAGAGCCTGTAAATATTGACGATGCTACTATATCTAGAGTAATACTTCATAATATTGACTTCATAGAACAACATGAGCTTGGACTAGGAGATGAAATACTTATTGAAAGACAAATTACTCCACAATTTGTAAAAGTACTGTCTAAATCTAAATTTGCTAGATTCTGTGTAGCAGATGCAGAAAAAAAACTAGGGCTAAAACTATATAGAGAAGGACCTAAACTTTTTACCTCTGATAAAGATGGTAACAAATCTGTAGAGTATTTTGTTAAACAGCTAGGTATTAAAGGCTTAGGTCCTGCATGGATTCAAAAATTAGATTTAACTCATCCTAACGACTTATTTAAAGAAGAAGTTCCTTGGGAACATATGGGTAAGAATGGTGAAAAAGTATTAGAAGAGCTATCTAGGCCAAAAGAGTACTATTCTGTATTAGGAGCTTTAGGCATACCTGGAGTAGGCAAAAATACTGCTAAACGTATTACTCAAAAGATACCTTCCTTTGATAGATTGAGAGAAATAGAGTATGAAGATATTAGTGGAATAGGCCCTAAAACAGTTGATAGCATACTGGCTTGGTTAGATGTTAATGAATCTTGGGTTAAAACCTTACCTTATTCTCTAACGGCTTCCACTTTTGTAGAAGAGGCTACTAATAACTTAACAGTAGCTGTATCGGGTAAGCTAGACATGACAAAGCAAGATTTATCAGACCATTTACAAGACCTTAATATAGTGCTCAAAGATAGAGTAACTAAAGATATAGATTATTTAATTAGCTCTGGAGAAGAAACTTCTAAAGTAGCTAAAGCTAGACAGTACAATATTCCTATTATAAACTACTGGCAGAATAAAAAATACATCTTAAAAGGAGAGCTAACTCATGGCGGAAGTTATTGATTTTTTACAGAGATCTAAACAAATAAAGCAATCTTATATAGACGAAGATATAGATATAGAAGATGCTAAGGTAATAAGTAAAGATATATTTTACGAAACCTTAATGACTCTAGAGGAGTTAGGTTATTCTCCTAATCAAAATTCTCAGCTATTAAAAGATTTAGAAGCTTTATGTTTTATATCTAGTGCTATGATATTTAGAGCGCATAATAACAAACATCCCGCTAATAGACTACTAGATGCAGCTTTTAAAGACTTAGAAAATACTATAGAAGTTGCGGGAGAATCTTTACATGCCGAAAATGATAATAAGATTCAGTGATTCTGGATTAACTAAGCAAGAAGCTAAAGAATTTGCGACTGAGCATAATGCGGATCTATCCGCATATCGTAATGATAGTAAATCTAAACAATCTTTTCTTGACTTAACACTAGAAGACCATTATTATGGTAACGAAGTTTTAGAAATGTATAGTGATCAGGCGCAAGGTTATCTTAAGTTTGATGATGGTACTGTTAGTAAACACTTTATAAGACGAGAAAGAAATTTTACTGAAGATTAGTACAAAAGGATGAACAATATGTATAATTTAATTAAAAACTTAACTACTAAAGAAGAAGTTAAAAAAGTATTAAGAGCAAACGATGCTGGAGCCTCTTTAGAAAAAAGCTTAACTGACAGATGGTTAGCAGAAAAAGAAGCAGCAGATATTGCAGCAGAGCAGAAAACTATTGCTCCCACACAAACCGTAATAAAAAAAGCTACATTAGCTGCAGATAAATTAGTAACTACTAAGGTTTCTGAGGATATTACAGAGTATAAAATGCCTAAAGAAATTGACCCCAAATAACTTACTAATTTAACTTTTTTATTTACATAAACTTATTTATTTGATATATTTATTATAGTTTCTTTTAGTGTTGTCTTCGGAGACCTAAAACAAACTACTAGCCCTATCGGGCAACAAGCAGTAATAAGAATACTGCTATTATAATCTTGCTTATTAAAAGGAGACAAATTAATGATGAGTTCGTATATAACAGATTGGGGAATTGATTCCCTTCAAAATACAAAAAAATACTATGTAGATGCATTAGTAAAGGAAGAATCTTTATCAAAACCTTTACATTCATTTATAGACGCCCAAACCGATTTTACTAAATCTGCATTTAAGTCTGTAGACTTATTTGTTCAGGCTTTAGGAGAGTCAGCACAAAGTTTTGCTAAAGGGGATCTAAAATGAATATGAGAAATGCTTCTTTATTAGATATTAATAAATTTACCCCCTATGCGGTAGGATTTGATCGTCTTTTCGATCAGATGAATAAGTATGTGGACAACCAGGCTCAAAGTACTGGGTATCCTCCGTATAACATAACTAATGTCAATAATCAATATACTATTGAGATAGCCTTAGCTGGAGTGTCAAAAGAAGATATTGATATGGTAGTAACTGATAATGTACTATCTATTTCCTATAAACCTGATCAAAGTGATAATAACGCCGATTCGTGGGTGTATAGAGGTATAGCTAATAGAGGATTTACACGTAAGTTTACTATTGCAGACGATATAGAAGTCAAAGATGCTCATATGAGTAATGGGTTACTTAGTGTGGTACTAGAAAGAATAGTTCCAGATAGTAAAAAACCTACAAAAATTGATATTTCGTAAAACTAAACAACAAGGTAAGGGTCCCTATTAGTGGGCCCTTATCTATAACTTATAATGAGTATTTTATGATAAAAAAACACTTTTCAGATTTAGATAGATTAATGTTTACTAGAGAGCATAAGTATACTAAATCTTTTAATAAAGATAAAACTTCTTCTACTATAGTGTATCAAGTACTTAAATTTATAGATTTAGAACATCCTAATATTAAAAAAATATTAAATTGGTGTTCAGAAAACTGTAAGTTTAGATACGATATATGTCAATGGCATTTAGGGTACGATAATAATATATTTTTAAGATTTCACTCTAAGGAAGACTATAAGAGCTTTTATACTTTTTATGATTCTAACTTTTTTTCTAGAATAGATGTTAGAATAGGAGACAGATAAATTGGAAACTACTATTCTTAAATCACAGCAACTTCTTCAAGGAAATTCTAGTATGCCTATGAATGAAGGTGATAAGTCTGTACAAGGCAATTCAAAAAACATGCCTTTTAATCCTAATACCTTTCCTAATGCAGAAAATATAAGACCTCCAAATACGGAAGAAAGAAGAGTAGTAGAACCCTCTACTAGAGCAGCTGTTATCTTGAAAAAGTTTCAAGAAGTTCAATATATGTGGAAAGATTATAGTAGTAAACTAAACGATAGAAGTTATGCAGAAAAAGCCTACTTAAGAGAAGAGTATGCCTTAAAGTTAGCTGGTCGAGAATCAACAGTAGATATTAGCATATAAATGAAAATAATAAATTTTGAGAATCAACAGTATCCTGCTTTTCAAGCTACTGGTAATGCGGCTAGATTTGCTATTCCTTTTGCTAAAGAGCTTATAGGCTTAGATAAAATAGGTTATGATATAGGATGTATGAAAAAAGAATGGTCTTATCCAGGATCTATAAATATAGATCTAGATATAGACGATCCTTGGGACGCCTATAATTTACCTGACATAGAAGTAGATTATATATTTTCTTCTCATTGCTTAGAGCACTTACCTGATTGGGTAGGAGCTTTAGACTATTGGAATTCTAAACTAAAAATAGGAGGAATTTTATTTTTGTACTTACCTCATAAGAGTCAGAAATATTGGAATCCTTGGAACAACAGAAAACATTATCATATGTTTTCTTCTTCACAGTTTAATAAATATTTTAAAAGTAAAAGTAAAAACTGGACTAATACTTTTGTAACAAAAGGTCATGATTTAAATAACAGCTTCTACTGTGTAGCAAAAAAATACTGATATTATTTGCATAGATACTTATTAAATGTTAATATATAATATAGCATTTAATGAGGTAACTAATGTACGCAGTGAAAAAACTAAATAAAAGCAATTTTGAAGTTGTTAATATATTAGAAGAGCCTAAAACTTACAAAGTTAGTAAAAATACACAAGGACACTATCAGTGTGATTGTATGGGTTTTGCTAGACAAAAAAATAAATTAGAACATAAACATTGTTTAATGGTACAAGTTCTAGAAGACTTAGACTATGATAGCTTTGTGCTTGATACAGATAAAGAATGGAAAATTGTATCAGCGCATACTATGCAAGATGCTATAGATAGTATAGAATCTTTTATTGATAGCTTAATGTGAAGAGGAAAATATGCTAGCTAATATTACCAATCTAAACACAGAATATTCTGATTGTACTATCTTAATAGATCCAAGCGATTCTTGGACTACGGATAAAACTATGTCTGTCCTATTATCTAGACTTTTAGCTAACTACTCAGAGTATTGTGAAGAATATCCTAGTGACTTTGCTTCTTTAGAAGAGTGGAAAATGGAAGTTAACTATCATTCAGATTGCTTAAGTGAATATTTTTATTGTCAAGAATCAGATAATGCTGAGTTTGAAGCTATTCTTAAAGACACTAAAAAATCTTTTAAGTTTATTTCTGAGTATTTAGAAGATTTATGGATAGTTAATGAATGAGTGCTATAATATTTGATGTTGACGGTACTCTTACAGAGCCTAGAGAAAAAATAGATCCTTTCTTCTTACAAGAACTTGTAGGATTATCTATGTCATATAGTATTTACTTAGCTACAGGGAGTGACTACGTTAAAACAGAAGAGCAACTAGATACCTGGTTTTTAGAGAACATAATTTCGTATAGTTTTAATTGTTCAGGAAATTCTGTCTGGCAAAAAGGGCAAGAAGTATATAGAGAAGACTGGGCTCCTCCTGTCGAAGTATTAGACTGGCTTAACAGTGAATTAAATAATAGTGCTTTTGAACACAAGACAGGGTTTCATTTTGATAAAAGACCAGGTATGTTAAACTTTAGTATAGTTGGAAGAAATGCTACACCCCTACAAAGAGTACTATACTCTGAGTTTGACAAAAGTACTAAAGAAAGGTTAAACTTATCTATAAAGTTTAATAATGCTTTTAAAGATAAATACAATATTACAGCACAAATAGCTGGAAGAACTGGTTTTGATATATATAGAGAAGGTAAGGATAAGAGTCAAATATTAGATTACTTCGAGACTATTCCTATATTATTTTTTGGTGACGACACTCAAGAGGGTGGAAATGATTATACGTTAGCTAAAGCTATTGAAGAAAGAGACAATAAAGAAGATAAAGTATTTAAAGTATCTTCTCCTTCTGAAACAAGATATTTAGTTTCTCTTCTTTAAACACTTGTTTAAGATGAGGGGCTGGTCAAGTGATGCCAGTAAACCATAAAAATCACTATGGGTTATGTTAAACTATCCCATCCGAAAAAAATTGTTTAACCACTATTCTGCTAGTGTAACTAAGTCCGTTATTTCGGAAACGGCAGCAGATAAAAAGGCGTTCTAACTTATAGTAAGAGCGCCTTTTTACTTTTTTAATTATAAGGAAAATATAAATGTCTACCGTACATAAAATACTAAAAAATGCGTTAAAAAACATGAACTATGTAGGCTCTGGGTGTTATGCTGCTACTTTTGATAGTAATAAAGAAATTGTTAAAATAGGAGCAGACATATTTGATCCTTATTTATATTATCTAAGAGAAATAAAATCATTAAAAAATACACATTTTCCTAAATTTCATAGCCTATACGTGGATAATTATAATGAGTTTTATACTGTAAAACTAGAAAAACTATATCCTTTAAATGCTAAACAACTTAAAGATTATGAACAATTATATGACTGGGCAGTAAAAGGAGAAGATAAACCTTCTTGGGCTAGCGAAGAGTTAGAAAAAGCTGTTAATAAGATAGTAGACTTAGCAGATGTAATATCTTTACAACCTTTAGAAGACTCAGAGTATGAGGGCCAGTCAGGAGACTGTAGATTGGATCTTCATGAAGCTAATGTAATGAGCCGTTCAGACGGAACATTAGTATTTACAGATCCTCTTTCAGATGCTCAAATGTTTGATGCCCCTGCCATAGAAGAGTGGATAGACGACTATCTTTATTATACCAATAAAAAGTAGTTTTATTCTTGCTTATTACTTATTTTAATAGTATTATGGTTATATGATGAAAAAACAAATAAAATTTAATATAAAATCTGTAGAAGATTTACATAGACAAATGAATGAGTGGGTAGATGCAAATCTACCTGTAGAAGAGATAGATAATACTAATTTAGCAGTTACAATGTTAAAAAGTATAGGAGTAAAGGTCTCTTAGCTCAGCTGGATAGAGCAAGTGCCTTCTAAGCACTAGGTCTCAGGTTCGAATCCTGAAGAGATCACCAAGATAGGGATAGGCAAAGGGGAAAGCCTAGCGATTTCGCTAAACGTACCCAACAAAGGTCCTAGACATGGAAGAGTGGCCCTCTAGTTTAGGCCGGTATACTCACTGGTACCGCATAACCCAGTCGGTTGCTGCATACGTCAAATGTAGATACGTGGGGAGGCACTGCAGAAAGCCTCCCCACCGATTATATACAGTTATCTCTGCGTAATAAAGGATACACTATGAGAAGAGGCAGTAAGCCTGACCCCATAGACTATATAAAAGTAAGGTTAGAGTTTCTTCACGAAGAAAAGAAAAAGAATGATAATCAAACTGCACATCTAGTATTAGATAAAGCAATTTACGAATTAACTATTGTTCTTGATCTTTTAACAAGAAACGGAGTTTAGCGCAGTCTGGTAGCGCATCTGCTTTGGGAGCAGAGGGTCAGAGGTTCGAACCCTCTAACTCCGACCAAAAATATTCCGGCGTAGCTCAGCGGTAGAGCAGTTGACTGTTAATCAATTGGTCGTAGGTTCGATCCCTACCGCCGGAGCCAAATTAGGGTCTGTAGCTTAGTGGTTAAAGCTGCCCGCTCATAACGGGTAGATCGTAGGTTCAAATCCTACCGGACCCACCATATATGGGTGAAGTGTTAACGGTTGCACGTCGGATTCCAAATCCGAAAGACAGAGTTCGATTCTTTGCACCTATGCCCAAAGGAATGTTAGTATGTATACAGTAGAATTTGACCACGAGGAAGTAATTATAACTATATTAGATGACTCAGGCAGTTTACCGGACCTAATAATAAATAGTTATGAAGATGAAGTATATATTACTCAAATTGATGAAGACGGTGATTACGATGATATACTTAATATAACTCCAGAAATGTGGCAAGAGTTAATTTTAGCTATAAACAGCTCAGAAGGAGCTTATGTTATAAAAAGATAAGCCCGCGTGATGGAATGGTAGACATAACAGACTTAAAATCTGTGGCCGCAAGGCGTGCCGGTTCGAGTCCGGCCGCGGGTACCAACCAGCGTGACAACTACGCTCTCAAATACACTCCGGACTCTGTATTGGTTGAGAAATAGTTGTGCTTGTAAGTCGTACTTTGTAGAGTATTTACTTATTATCTGAGGGGGTTATATAAGTAAACATTCCAAAGAGCGACCATAGCCCTCCTAGTTTTTTATACTAGGAGGGCTATTTTACATCTAAACTTAATAAAATAAAATTTAACATTAGTCATAAATAATGATACTATAAAGTATATAAAATGTTTACAAAACAACAAATTGAAGAATTAGTAGACTTACTGGTAACGCTAGATTCTAATACAAAAATATATCTAGGCTGTGATTCTGTAACCTACTTTAAAAATAATAGAAAAAAAGCAAAATATGCTACGGTACTTATAGTACATAAAAATAGTAAAAATGGCTGTAAACTATTCTCTAATACATCTTATGAAGTAGATTATGATTTAAAAAAAGATAGACCTAAAATGAGAATGATTCATGAGGCTAGAAAAGTTTGTGAATTATATATACAAGTAGCACCTTTTATAGATGAGTTCGATATAGAAATACATTTAGATATAAATACCAATCCTAAGTTCGGATCTAATTGTGCTGCTTCAGAGGCTGCTGGATATATTTTAGGTATGACAGGTATCACACCAAAATTAAAACCTTTTGGTTTTGCAGCGAGTTACGGCGCAGATAGTATCGCTAAAGGTAGAGGAGTAGTTATTGTACCACACTAGAATTAAAAATCTAGAAATCTTTAATAAGAGACTTCTAACTATGATGAAAGATTATTCTATTTCTCTTAGAGAAGCTCTAATGTGGGATCACGAAGGTTTTGGTTTTTTAACTCTTGATGATTATCTGATAGTAAATGGAGTCACTTACACAAATGATAAAGAGTTCTATATTAGAATACTTATTAAAAAAACTCCTGACATAACTTTATCTGAGCTAACAGAGGATGACAAATGAAAATTATTACTGGTAGCAGTAACCAGCCTTTTGCACAAAAGGTTGCTGATCACTGCTTTACAGATCTTGTACCAGCAGAACTAGATAATGAAAAAGGCAAGTTTGGCAGAGTACTCGGAACTGTGTGGGCAGAAGGTACAAACATCAACATTAAAATGATTGATGAGCACATGGCAGTAGCATATCATGGTCAAGCGAAAAGCGATATCGAAGCTGAACATTTGCAAAACAGAGAACTACTAAAAGAGCAAGGAAAAATATAATGTTATTGACAGTCACTGAATCAGCTAAAAAGTACTTGACAACTATGACAGAAGAGCATAAAAAGAGATATGTTAATTTAGCAGTCAAAGGAGGCGGATGCAGTGGCTTTCAATACGAATGGAGTTTTACAGACGATCCTCAAGGTCCTGTAATTGAAGATATACTGGCACTAGATCCAATGGCAGAAATGTTTGTGTTTGGTTGTACAGTAGACTATGTTAACGAGTTGGGTGGTAGCTACCTAGCCGTAAAGAATCCTAATGCAACAGCATCATGCGGTTGCGGAGAAAGTTTCGCAGTTTAACGGAGGACTAAATGAAAATAAATACTCATGGTTTTGAAAAAGAAGAAAATGAACACGACGTTATTGATAAGGGACATAACTATGTACGATGGGGCATTACGCCTCGTACTGTTCAAAGTGATTGGGTAAAAAAACTAAAAAATAAAGCAGGAGAAGAGTGGAAGTCTAGATGCACAAAACATTATGTGTGGAAAGCTGCAGAATATATTGAGTTTTTAGAGAATAAAGTACAACAGCAATTACTTAAGTCTGATGCTTTTATCGGTACTAATAGTAGTCCTGATAATCCTCTTCAAGAGAGATACCATGAATATATACTAAGAAAAACTAAAGAACAAAAAAATATATTTGACTAATGCCTAAGAAGAGTATACTATAAAGAATACGAGAATGACATCTTACTATACTGATATATTAGTACCTTCTATTTCTTTAAAAGAAGTTTCAAGTACTACCATCAAAGACACAACAAGTAGCTGCCTTTTTAAAAATAAAAAAGTGGTTATTTTTTCCGTGCCAGGAGCTTTTACTCCTACTTGCTCCTCTAAACAAGTACCCAATTTTGATAAAGCATATGAACAATTCATTAAATTAGGTATTTCAAATATATATTGTATATCTGTAAATGACCCTTTTGTAATGAGCAGTTGGTACTCTCATCTAGAAATTAATAGTATAAAATTTATATCTGATTATAATAGTTCTTTTACTAAAGATTTAGGTATGTTAGTAGACAAGAGTCATCTAGGTATGGGAATGAGATCCTGGCGATATGCTGCACTCATAGATAATATGTTAGTAAAGGCTTGGTTTGAAGAACCAGGTCGTAACATATTAGGATCTTACAAAGATCCTTATGGAGAAACTTCTCCAAAGAAAATACTAGAATATTTAAAAATAAATATGAAATAACAGGAAATAAACCTGTATATAAGGAAAATTATTATGAATCGTTTATCACAAACTTTATTAACTACTACAGCTGTTAGCTGTATGGCTTTTTCTGCTTTAGCTAACCCTATTACAGGTAGTGTAAAAGTAGAATTAAAAGAAAACTCATCAGACAAATGGGCATCAACTACTACTTTAGGAGCTTCTATGACTTCAGAAGGTTCAGCTTTTGGAGGATTTAACATTGAATCTGTAGATGGGGCAACATTTGCTTTAGATGAATGGAATTTAGGAACTACCGTAGGCGAAGTAAGTGTGTCTTTAGGTAATCAAGGAGACATTTGGATCGGTGCTGAAGGCGAGCATACTATTGCAAATATGGGCATGGATGAAAGTTTAAGAATTACTATGGGTACTACCTCTGTAGCGCTAGAGTTTGAAGACTATAAGAATGATGTGTCTGACATTGAATCTGTAGCATTAGCATCCACAGTAACTACTGGAGGCTTAAGCATTACTGGTGCTGTAGATTATGATCTAGACTCAGAAAATTGGGTTATTGGAACTAGAGTAGATATGGGTAATTACGGTACTGCACTAACATACTCAGAAGACACAGAAAAATTAGCCTATGAAGTAGACGGTAACTTATCTGGCATTACTATGTATGTAAACGGCGATGAGGATGAATTAGCTCGTAACTTAGGAGCTTCTTATTTAGTAGATGTTTCAGGTTTAGATATCGAACCTAAATTAAACTATGATCTAGACGCCGAAGAACTAACTCCTAGTATTGTTCTTACACTAAACTTCTAATTAAGTAACGAATAGGAGCTCTCGTTATAAAATAAACTCCTTTTAACTTAATCTTAGAAAGTATCTAATGAAAAACGTTGATTTAAATAAATATAAGAATTTCGTAGAAAAAGTAACTTCAACAGAAAGTAACGAAGTTAGCTCTCTTACAGGGCGTTTATGCCAACTAGAAACCGATACGGGAGTTAATATTTCCTTACTTTTAACAGGAAGTATAGGTATTGCTAGTGAAGGAGGAGAGTTCAGTGAGATTGTTAAAAAATGTGTATTCCAGGGTAAGCCTTTGGATGATGACACCAGATTTCACATCAAACGTGAACTTGGCGATATTGCTTGGTATTGGATTAATTCTTGTCGTGCACTAGACTTAGATCCTAACGAAGTAATAGCTGAGAATGTAAATAAGCTTAAAAGTAGATACCCAGACGGTAATTTTAATGTTTGGTATAGTGAAAATAGACAAGAAGGCGATTTGTAGTGTCTTCTTTAGTTATAAGCGGTATAGGCTTTGTAGGGTCGGCAGTTATGTCGGCCCTTAGTCATGAGTATACTGTACATATTTCTGATCCTAAAATAAATGATAATAAAGTTTTTGACTTTGATAACGCTAAAGGAGTCATACTATGTTTACCTACACCACAAAAAGACGATGGTAGCTGCGACTTAAGTTATATAGATGAAGTTTTAAGTGAGTGTTACGATAATATACCTATACTTATTAAGTCTACTATGAGTTTAGATGGTTTTAGAAACTTACGAGAAAAATATTCTTTACTATCTCTTACTTTTTCTCCTGAGTTTTTAACCGCTAAAAACGCAGAGACTGACTTTAAAAATCAAAAGACTATGTATTTTGCAGGTGATAAAAGTACTTACTGGGCTTCTACTTTTGAAAAAGCTATGCCTAATATAAATACTAAAATATATGATAATATAGACACTCTTATACTAGCTAAATACTTTAGAAACTCATTTTTAGCTTTGAAAGTATCTTATGCTAATCAAATGTTTGATGCTTGTGAAAAACTACACATATCATTTGACGATTTAATTGATATTTTTGTAGATGATGATAGGATAGGTAATAGTCATACAAAGGTTCCTGGGGATGACGGAAGAGGTTTTGGAGGCGCATGTTTTCCAAAAGATACGTCTGCTTTATTGCACACTATGAATAGATATCAAATAGATTTGTCTATACTAAAAGCTGCAGTGAGCTATAATAATAAAATAAAGGAAAATTAATGTCAGGTCATTATATAGAAATAAAAGGTCATAAAATATTTGGGTATTCAAGGTACATACCTTTTTATGCTGATATAGTAGCTAACTCTGAGGATGGGGCTCTTTTAGTAGAGGTAGGAAGTTTTTTAGGCCAGTCTACTGCGGCCATGGGTACTTTTATTAAAGAGAGCGGTAAAAGAATAGACTTTCATGCGGTAGATATATTTGAGTTGTCTGATTTTAGTGATGAGCCACATTTTGATGCTATAAAGCAGCATGGAGGTAACTTTTATAAAGTATTTGAAGATAATTTAATAGCTGCAGATGTTAGAGATTATGTAAACCCTGTAAAAGCAACCTCATTAGAGGCCTCTAATCAATATGAAGATAGAAGCATATCCTTTCTCATGATAGATGCTTCTCATGCGTATAAAGATGTAGTTGAAGATATTGAATATTGGTATCCTAAAATAAAAATGGGAGGAATTATATCAGGAGACGACTACGACTTTGAAGAAGTAGCCAAAGCAGTAAAAGATACTTGCGGAGATAATATAAAAGTTTATCCTAATACTACTTGGTGGTTTAGAAAAACTAAAGATACTTTACAGGAGCATAGAGATGTTAAATAAGTTAGTACTTACATCTATTTTATGTCTACTAGGCACTATGGCTGTAGCCGAAATAAAAATGAGAGAGTACAGAGATAGAGTTTGCTATGATGGAGATACTTGTTATATAATATATGAGTCTTTACCTAAGAGCCTACAAAAAATGAGTGTTAGAATATTAGGAATAGATACTCCAGAAATAAAAGCTGAATGCTCTCAAGAAAAAGAGTTAGCGCTTAAAGGAAGAGAGTTTGCTAATCAGGCATTTAGATCTGCTAAAAAAATAGAGTTTAAAGATTTAAAGTGGGACAAGTATGGAGGAAGAGTATTATCTAATGTATATCTAGATGGTGTTCTTTATTCAGATTCTATCATAAAAGAAGGTCTAGCAAGAAGTTATGATGGCGGTAAAAAAATATCTTGGTGTGAGGCATAGCTTATGAGTTCAGAAGGAAAAAAATTATGGAAAAAGGTGAAGAAAATGGATCTAGGAAACCCAGTAATAACAGCCCTTGTTGGTCTGGTTATTTTTTATATTGGACTTAAGACATTCTCAGGGGGAATGAAATCTATGGGTAATATGGAGCATTTAAGCTGGTTTTTAGGTAGTCCAATTTATATGTTCTTCGGTGGAATCATCATGACTTTGCTATGGCAATCATCATCGTTGTCTACTACTGCTATTATAGCTTTAGTAGCCGCAGGAGCTCTACCCCTACCTGCTGCTATAGCTTGTGTATTAGGAGCTAATATTGGTACTACTGGTACTATATGGCTAGCAGGACTATTTGTATCTGATGGAATGCCGAAAGGTGATACGCTTAGAATAGCTATAGCCCACACAGGAATGAATTTATTAATGGCCATAATGCTATTACCTTTTGTAGGCAGCTTAGCTAAGATATTAAATAAGTTTTAATACAATGAGAGTAGGATTTACCTGTAGTACTTTTGATTTGCTACATGCGGGCCATATAATGATGTTGAGAGAAGCTAAGTCTCAGTGTGACTATTTAATAGTAGGCCTTCAATTAGATCCTAGTTTAGATAGAAAAGAAAAAAACTCTCCTATACAAAGTATAGTAGAGAGACAAGCTCAACTATCAGCTATAAAATATGTAGATGAAGTATTATTATATAGTACAGAATCTGATCTTTTAGATATACTTAATATGTATCCTATAGATGTTAGAATATTAGGAGAAGAATACAGACAAAAAGACTTTACAGGAAAAGACGAATGTAGAAACAGAGGTATTGAATTACACTTTAATAAAAGAGATCATAGATTTAGTTCTAGCGACTTAAGAAAAAGAGTATGTGAAAAATAAACACTTTAGTTATCTATATGTCTATAGATTATTTAAAAAAATAATTGACAGTTTAGCCTTTTATAATATATTATTAATAGTAATCTAAAAAAAGGAACATAAAGATGGCTAAAAGAAAAGGTGGTAAGTCTAAAGGTAACGTATCAACAGGCATTCATTCTAATGTTAGTAAGTCTTTACGTAAAGAAATGCGTAATGATTATATGAGTTCTGGGGATCGTATTGTTAACCAAATGAAAGCATTACGACAAGGAAAACGCGTAATGGTAACTATCTCAAATCCTAATAAATCTGAAACTAATAAACCTTTTATCCGTGTTACGGCACAAGAAGCAGGATGGAAATCTGGTAGCTCTTTTGCTAGACAAGGAGCATAACTTTGACACTTTTTGAGCTTAAAGATTTTCTGTATATAATTTTTATTATTGCTGCTTGTTGGTATTCCTACAGAAAAGGATTTGTCGAAGGCCTAGATAACGGTGTAGATAAATCTTTAATCTTTTTAGATAAAAAAGGATATATTACTCTTACTAAAGACGACAATGGAAATATTGTAGAATTCGAAAGTAACGAGTAATGAAGTACTCAGATATCGAGCAGTATGAAGATATTGCAAAACATTATATTAATGTCTCTTCTAAAGAGATCTGCAAGTTGATAGACCTTCACGAATTTGCATTAGCTTTTTATAAACTAGATTGGTCTAAACGTAGATGCTCTTCAAGAGGGGGATGGTATCCTAATAAGGGCGGTGCTGGAATCAGCATCGCCATGAGTGCTACGACCAACATAAAAAAAGGCAAAGTTTCTAAAGTATATGAGTATGCTTCTTTTCAAGACTGCCCTATAATAGGTAGTATATATACAAAAAATACAGAAGATAAAATTGCTCTACACTGTTTACATGAAGTAGCTCATGCTGCTCAATACTGGTCTAAGTATTTAAAAGGTAAATCTGCAGGAAAACCTCATGGTCACGTTTGGAAATCTTTATATAGACATCTTAGAATAAATATTCTTAACCCTTCTTTAGAAGATCAAACAATTCTCAAGAAAGAATACGAAGAAATAATATCTTCTATAAAAAAAGTTAGAACTAGAAGTTATAATCTAACTGGGCAAATAGCAGCCTCTAAATAGCTAGGAGAACAAATATGAAATTTAATTTTACAGTTGAAATGTTGAACGAGCTTATAGGCAAAGGCAACAAAGAAGTATCTGCTTGGCATAAAGCTATAGTAGATATTTTACCCAAATATAATATAGACACCCCTGAAAGAGTTGCTGCTTTTATAGCTCAATGTGCTCATGAAAGTAGAAATTTCACAGTATTAGAAGAGAATCTAAATTATAGTGCTTCTGCTTTAGAGGCTGTATTCACAAAATACTTTAGAGACAGATCTTCTAAAGCTTATGCAAGAAAGCCAGAAGCAATAGCTAATGTGGTGTATTCTAATAGAATGGGTAACGGCAGTGAAAAAACTGGGGATGGTTGGAAGTTTAGAGGTAGGGGAATTATTCAGCTAACAGGTTGTAATAATTATACTGCTTTTGGAGAGTCTATAGATAAAGATGTAGATCAAGTTATTAAATATGTGCAAACTAAAGATGGCGCATTAGAAAGTGCTTGTTGGTATTGGAACTCAAGAAATATTAATAATGCCGCAGACGCTAAAGACATAGTAAAAGTAACAAAACTTATTAATGGGGGTACTATAGGGTTAGAAGATCGTAAAAAACACTATGAGCATGCCTTAGACGTATTTGGGGTTAAAAAAGCAGCCACAAAACCTACTACAAAGAAAACAGAAAAAGTAACACACAGTTTATTACATATTCAAACAGCTTTAGGATTAAAAGCAGATGGCATATCTGGTCCTAAAACTAAAGCGGCTATAAGTGCTTTTCAAAAAAGAAAAGGGCTTACTCCTGATGGGATAGCTGGACCAAAAACACTTAACGCATTATTCGGAGATTAAAATGTATGTAAGAATGACAGTAAACTCTAATCATGATGATTGGGAAAAAGATGCTTCTGGTAGGATTCCAGATATTGAAATGAGTATGGAATACGATACAGGAAAAGTTCCTACTAGTGACGAACTTAAAGATTTGTTTTCTAGATTTTTACTATCAATTACTGCAGAACAACACACTTCAAGTAAGCCTAGAACTAATAGGGAATTAGGAAGTGGCTAAAAAACATAATTTAAAACAGTTAGAAGACTTTGCTAGAGACTGGGGTATTTATAAATGGATGCATGCAGATAATCCAGATAATGAACCGGTTAGGTCTAACAAACATAGAAAACCTTACAATAAAAACTTTAATAAAAATAAGAAAGGTTTTAAAGGAAGAAAATAATTAATGGCGGTTAATTTTCCAGACTCTCCAGTAAATGGAGACTCATTTAGTGTAAATGATACTACTTATGTATATAACGCTACCGCGGGTTACTGGGATATAACATCTACAGTACAAGCTTCTGCAAGTACAGGTACTAATGCTCCTTCTAATCCTTCTTCTGGAGATCTATGGTTTGATCCTTCTAGTCTTACTACTTATATTTATTATTCTGATGGTAATAGCTCTCAGTGGATTCCTGCAAATTCTGTAGGCGCAAGAGGTGCTCCAGGACCAGGATATCCTACTTCTTATTATTCTGTAGATTATACAAGTACTGCTACAGGAAATGTAGTTTTTAACTCTAGTAGTTCTCCTACCTTACCTTCTTATACTGTAGGTAAGGTTAACGCATGGGTTAATGGGGTATTAAGATCAGATATAGAGGCAAGTGACGGTTCTAATGTAGAAGTATCTTTATCTACGGGGGATGAGGTTCAAATAATTAATTTTGGGGATACTGATATATTAGACCCTACCGCCTCTTCTAATGACCATACTACTTATACTACTTTATCTAGTTTAATAGATACTGTACAAGCAAATGTTACCTCAGCTGGATCAGGCGTAGCGGTTTATGCTACGCCTGCTCTTTTGCCATTATCAGGTACTAATGCAGGAGAACAAGCATATGTCAATTCTACCAATAGGCTTTATATTAACAATGGTACTGGCTGGTATAGCATCGGTCTTGTAAATAGTAGTCCAAGTATTACAAGCGTATTAGATGGAGATTCTAATACCACACCCTTTACCTTATCAACTGACGGATCAGCTAGTATTATAACAATTACTGCAGCAGATCCCGAAGATATCCCCTTAACATATACCTACTCTATTACTGGTGGCTCTTTAACTAATGGTGGAGGAACTACTGCAACAGTTACGCAAGGTACTGGTGTTAATAATAATCAATTCACTGTTACCCCTACTACTACTACGGCTTATGCGGGCACGTTTAGTTTAACATTTACAGCTAGCGACGGAATCAATACTGCAACAAGTGATAGTAGTTTTACACTTAATTTTATTGTTACCGTAGCAAACAGCAGATATACTGTCATGCTTGCTCAAGCAGTTGGCGCAAATAACGGCACTAACTCTTCGCTCACTGATAGCTCTCCTAATAATTCTACTCTTACAACCTCAGGTTCTCCTGTAGCAGGAACCTTCTCACCTTATCGTAGCAGTGGGTACAGCACCAACTTTGTCACTTCTAGCTACCTCACTTCTGGTATGACTGCTCTGTCTACTTCTAACTATACTATAGAATGTTGGGTTAATTTTAGGGATTTAGCAGGCTCCCCTTGGATTCTAGAAGGCAGGTATGATGCTTCAAATAATAGTTATGGGAACGGTAGCCTTGGCGTAAGAATTGAAAGTTCAGGTAAGTTGAGGGCTTACCATAGTTCAAGTTATATAGACGGTACTACTGTATTAAGTTTAGATACATGGCATCACGTTATGGTTGTGCGGTCAGGCACAGGTACAAATGAATTTAAAGTATATTTAGATGGGAGTTTAGAGGTTCAGGGGACAGACGCAAATTCCAAGACTTGCACGCACTTCAAAGTAGGCGCTGCTTATAATGGGGGTAATAACCCAAAAGCGCATATTCGTGACCTCAGAATATCCAATACCGCAAGAGCTACTACTTCCCCCACAGAACCTGTCGAAGCAGATAGTAATACGCTTTGGTTAGGCTGTAATAAGCCATACATTGTTGATGTATCAGCGAGTAGTAACAGTGTAACAGTAACTGGTGATGTCGCAACCAAACCATTCGGCCCATACGACTATTCAGAATACGATGCAGCCTATAATGGTGGGTCTATATACTTCGATGGTACTTCTGACAACCGAGTGATTGTAGCCCATGACGCTAGTTTAAACCCTAGCGGCGCATGGACCATAGAATGTTGGTTTTATTTAACTGACATGACTGATTGGTCTTCTATCTTTAGTAAGTTCGACAACGCAACCTCTAATAGGTCTTACCACTTACGAATTAACTCTGATGGCTCGGGCAGGGTAATAATGAGTTCTTCTGGAACCGCAAGTGATAAGGGGTACACATTTACTCCCACGTCAGGGGCTTTCACTACAGGCCAGTGGTATCACTTTGCGCAGGTTTATGATGGGTCGGGGACATATAAATATTATGTAAATGGCGTGGCTCAGACAGATTATAGTTGGAGTGGGACTCCTTACGCAGGGAGTGCTGACTTTCTTATTGGAACATGGCAAAATGGAAGCACTCATTATGGAGATTTGAATAAGGCGTATGTAAGTGATCTAAGGCTTGTAATAGGTACAGCGGTTTACTCTGGTGCTAGTCTAACAGTTCCAACAGCGCCGCTAGGAAATATAACCAATACAAAACTTTTGGTTAAGGGTACAGACGCTTCAATCATCGATAAATCTGGCTCTACTGCTTTAACATTAGTAGGCGATGCTAAATGCTCAACTACTCAAGTTAAGTTTGCTAGTTCTAAATCAATGTATTTTGATGGTGCTGGTGATCGCATCACAGCACATAATCTTCCTGAAATTGGAAATTCTGATTTTACTTTTGAAACGTGGATGTACGAAACCTTACACGACAATAATGCTGCATTTTTTGATTTGCGAGGAGTTGGTGGTTCTGGCTGGCGTCTCGAAAGTCGCAGTGGCAATATTAGATGGGGTGACGGAACTCTTGCATCAGGTTCGTCTCTTTCAATTAATACATGGTATCACATAGCGCTCTGTAGGCAAGGGTCTAGTACAAAAATATACATCAACGGCACACAAACTGGCCCGACGTATACAGACACCAATGACTATACCTACGGAGCAGCAGACAGGCCAATCTTTGGAGGAAATGGGTATAACCTTTCGGCTGGTCATTACACAGGCTACCTTCAAGACATACGATTAACGATAGGACTTGCCCGCTACACTGCAAACTTTACACCACCCACAGCTTCATTAGAGGGATAATAAAAGGATAAAAGAAACATGGCAATAAACTTTCCAGATAGTCCTACAAATGGGCAGCAAACTTCTGCAGGAGGAAACACCTGGCAGTATAATAGTGCTAAATCAGTTTGGGAGAAGACTTTAACTAGTGGCAGATCTAGTGCAAGTATTACTACTTATGCAAATATTTCAGATTTACCTCTTAGTGGTGTTAGTGTAGGTGATCAAGCCTTTGTTATTGGGTCAAATAGAATGTACATTAGTAATGGTACTGGGTGGTATTCAGTTAGTTTGGTTAATACGAATCCTAACATTACGTCTATCCAAGATGCTTCTAGCAATACTACGCCATTTACCTTGGCTACCGATGGTACAGCTACTGTTATTACTGTAACGGCGGCTGATCCAGAAGAAGTACCTTTAACCTACGGCTACAGCGTTACCAGCGGATCGTTAAATGGCTCTACGGTAGCGCAAGGCACTGGTGAGGGTTATGCAATTGCAAGCGCTGCTATATTAAGTGGTACTCATACTGTAACTGCCTATGCAGGCGCGCTGACCTTTAAACCAGATGGCACTGAAATGTATTATGTTAGCACAAATAATGATCGTGTTAATAGGAATACTTTAAGTACTGCTTGGGATGTAAGTACAGCAAGTTTTGTAGGATCTAGTCCAAACACTCTTAGTCAGGTTAGTAATTTAACAGATGTTAAGTTTAATAATGACGGCACTAAAATGTATATGGCTGATAGAGCTGGAACAACTGACAATACAATTTACCAATACAGTTTAAGTACTGCTTGGGATCCTGATACGGCAACCTACGATAATAAGTCATACGATTTTAGTTCTGTTTTAACAGGCGATGATTTAAACTGCTTTGTGTTTAACGCTGATGGCACTGCTGTTTATCTAGCAGAACATTACCCAAGTAGTAATATTTATCAATTTACTCTTAGTACGGCTTTTGACATAAGCACTGCATCTTATTCTAATAAAAATCTTAGTCTGACATCTATAGCTTCAAATGGTTTTATTGGAAGACAGTATTTTCAATTCACTAATGATGGCAGTAAACTATTCTTAATTCATACATTTCATCCAGCTGGTTTTGTAGGAAAAATTTATGAATATAGCCTAACAACAGCATACGATATAAGCACCGCATCTCATACCAGCGTTACTTATACACCTACTGGTATAACTGGAGGTCGTTCTGCTATAGCATTTAAACCTGATGGTTCAAAAATGTTTATCATGGGTACAGATAACCATACTACTATTTCTCAATTTAACTTGCCTGTTTATGCTGATAATCAATTCGTAATCAATCCTAGTACCACAGAAGCAGATGCTGGTACGTTTACTATTACGTTTACTGCATCAGATGGGATTAATCAGGCTACCAGTGCTAATGAGTTTAGCCTGTCGTTTGTTACGATTGTGACTGACAGTAACCACACAACCCTGTTAGCCACTGCCACGGGTACTTCAGACAACAATAACATTACTGATAGCTCCTCTAATAGCCATAGCATCACAGTAGCTGGCGATACCCATGCTGGTACGTTTAGCCCTTATCGGAGTGGAGGTTATAGTACATTTTTTAATACCGCTACATCACATAATGCAAAAATAGATTTACCAACAACAGTTTTTAATTCGTATACAACATCCAACGCTTCAACATCAAATTTCACTATTCAGGCAATGATTTATCCAACGGGTTATGCTGAGAGCCATTCTTGGGGAAATTCATATGCAATGGCAGTTTTTGCCAAGAGTGTAGTGAGGATAAACCTTGGAATAAACTCATCTGGATATTTAATCTTCCATCACTATGGAACTTCTGCAAATGATATAGTTGGGTCATCTCAAGTGCCTTTAAATGAATGGTCACACGTTGCCATCATTTGTACTAACGGATCATTAAGTTTAAAACTAAACGGTACACAAGTTGGCACAGGCACTTGGACAGGTCTAATTGATCCTAGTGCAAGTGCGTGGGTTGGGGCGCATTATTACAATAACTCTAATAATAGTACTGGGAATAATGGATATTTTAAAGGTTATATTACTGATTTTAAAATTAGTAGTGTTGCTGAAACTATTACAGCCGCTCCTACTCTAAGATTAGTTTCAGATAGTAATACGGAATTATTACTATGCCATCTACCATATATTGCAGATGGTTCATCTAACTCTGTTTCAGTTACGCCTGATGATGTTTCTATAAAGCCATTCTCGCCCTACGACTACGAAGGATACTCAGCAACAGATCACGGTGGGTCTATGTATTTTGATGGGAGCGGTGATGCTTTAACAATAGGCAATCCACCAACTTTAGGTGCTAATGATTATACAGTTGAATCTTGGGTTTATTTTGTAAGTAGCAGTACTGGTCATTCAAATATGTTAACTCAAGGCCCAAATACAACTAGCCCCTTAAAACGGGTTTCAGCGTTTAATTTGTTAACAAACGGCAGCTTTAATATGCAAACGTATGATGGATCTAACAGAGTGACACATACGACAAGTACTGGCAATTTTAAATTAAATAACTGGCACCATGTTGCAATAACACACGAGTATAATGGATCTACCGGCGGTACTTATAAATTTTGGGTAGATGGGGAGCTTGTAAATTCAGGCACCAAGACCTACACTAACAGTTATTACTGGAACTATAACGGTATCGGCAATTACGATATGGGAATAAACGTATATCGTTATAATGGAACTATAAATGACGCCGAAATATATTATTCCGATTATAGAATTTCCGATACAGTTCGTTACACTTCAAGCTTCACTCCACCAACTGCACCGCTATCATCCTCAGGCGCATCCCTACACATCAAAGGCACAGATGCCTCTATCATAGATAAATCTCAAGGTTCTAACCTAAAGTTGGTTGGTGATACTACTGGTTCAACTACAACTAAATTCACTGGCGCTAAGTCAATGTATTTTGATGGGTCTGGGGATCGTGCCACAGCTACTGGAGTTCCAGATTTAGGTGATGATTTTACTATTGAGTGTTGGGTTTATTCTACTGCGACAGGAAATAGAGGTATTGTTTCATCTATAGATAATGTTGGGAGTTGGGGCAGTAACGGCTACTGGTCTTTTGGCATTTATGGTGGCTATCCTTCACTACAAATAGACGGGGGTAGTTACTCAGGCGCTAGTACATCCCTGTCAACCAATCAGTGGGTACATATAGCAGTCACAAGAACAAGTAACACTATTCGGTATTTTATTAATGGAACCGTTGACAGTACGACTGTCTCTAATAGCCTAACTTTAAAAAATCCTTCTGGAGTTGTTATCGGGTCTTCTCCCAACAATAACTATATTTATAACTATACTGGCTACATTCAGGATTTAAGGATCGCTAACGAGTGTAAATATACTGCAAACTTTACACCGCCAACAGCGCCACTAGAAGGATAATAGAATATGGCAGATTTTCCCTCATCTCCATCACACGGAGACACTTATACTTCAGGAAACTTAACTTTTGTGTATAACAGCACAAAAGGTGTATGGGATATTTCTACTCCTTTAGGCATTGATATCTCTGATCTTTCGGATACAAACGGTTTACTAAGTAGTAATACAGATGGCTTGACAGAAGGCACAACTAATGTATACTATACTAATGCAAGAGTGCAATCTCATCTAGGAAGTTTTTCTGGTAATATCTTACCAGATGCAAATGATACATATGATATTGGTTCTGCAGAATATAAAATTAGAGATTTATATGTAAGTGATAATTCTATACATATTGGAGATAAGACTTTAAGTAGAGACAATGTGGACAGAAGTATGGAGGTTTTTGATGAATTGCCACCATCTTCACCCACAGATATTGGTAACAAGGGTGATGTTCGTATAGATTCTGATTATATGTACGTATGTAAAGACCTAAATAGTTGGGTAAGAATTCCTATAGATAAAACGTGGTAAAATAAATGGCAATTAATTTTCCAAATAGTCCAATAGACGGGCAAGAAGCTATACTAGCTAATAATACTTGGATGTATAGTACTTCTAAGAGTGCTTGGTTACGTGTAAATAGAGGAGTAAATGCCTCTTCAGGTGTAGACGTATATGCAACTATTTCAGAATTACCCCTTAGTGGTGTTAGTGCAGGACAGCAAGCTTTTGTTGATTCTTCTAATGCTTTATATATATCAAACGGTACAGGTTGGTATTCAGTAACTTTAGTTAATACTAACCCTTCTATTACTTCAGTACAAGATGCATCAGCAGGAACAACACCGTTTACTTTAGCGACAGATGGAACCGCAACTGTAATTACAATTACTGCTTCTGACCCTGAAGAAGTACCATTAACATATAGTTATGCTGTTACTACAGGATCGCTAAATGGTTCTACAGTTACTCAAGCTGATAATGTATTTACTATTACTCCACACGCTAGTAACGCCGCTACATTTGATTTAACATTTACTGCTTCTGATGGTATAAATACTGCTACATCTGGAGCTAATAGCTTTACATTATCATTTATTCCAGATTGGGATTATGATGCAGATGTAATTGGAACTTGGAGCGGGGCGGGGCAGTATTATACAACTGCTCAAAATCAGATTTACAAAGCTGGTGGTATGTGGGTTAATTCGGACGGTACAAAATTATATATTAGTGCTCCACAAAATAGCGGTCAACTTCAAGTTTATAGCATGAGTACACCATATTTATATTCAACATTATCACATGATTATACAGGCCACATGTATATTAATGCATATAATGGTTTTGATTTTACTGGTGACGGAATGAAAATAGTTTATACTAAATCTGGCGGTCACTACCCATATTATAATAATTTAAATAATGCGTTTGATGTTTCCACTAGGAATGGATCTCATGTAACTGTAACCCAAATATCGCCTGGTTTAGATGTTATTGATTTTAAATTTTCATATGACGGCACAAAAGCTTTTGCGTTATGTGGGGATTCTGGAACAAACCATGTAGTGAGAACTTGGGATTTATCAACTGCATATGATGTATCAACAGCATCCGAAGACACATCAAACCAAATCAACTTTTATACTAAAGATGGAAACAACGCTCGTTCCGTATCATGCATTCAATTTAATCCATTAGGTACAGTTTTATATTTTATTGCTGAGTACAACCACAAATTTTGTTCATATCCTCTTTCTACTGCGTGGGATGTTTCAACAGCAGGAACAATAACTGATGATAGTCTAGTATCTGACTTATGCAGATTCACTACAAGAAAAGATGATGGGTCTACAGTATTTATGATGGCCGATGCCAACTATAATGTTGCAAGAATTTATCATAGAACTCTTACATAAAACAGAAAAAATATACGCAACTTAATTAATATAACGGAGAATAAATTATGGGTAATAATAGAAAATTAGGAGACTTAGCTAGTGTGTTAGATGACGGCACAGCAGGTCAGGTATTATCCTTTAATTCTAGTGGAGCAATTGTTGCAGCTGATATTGATGGCGGCGTAAGCACTATTGGAAGCTTAGATTTTTCGCCTAGCGCAATTAACGAA
>ERZ1046740.62-NODE-62-length-91797-cov-7.191330_pt1 | contig 91797 bp, 83 predicted proteins | sample MGYA00383093_ERZ1046740 | MGnify/ENA primary metagenome ERZ1046740 (study PRJEB29581, sample SAMEA5548363) | metagenome | biome: marine; feature: coastal; material: water | depth 25 m | study: Short-term variability in the microbial, nano- and picoplankton dynamics... | reverse complement strand
TTGAATTTTACCTATAGCGCCTTCTTTAATCATTTCGCGCATTTGACGTACCATAGGATAACCTGTATAAGTATAGGTTACAGCAAAAACAGTATTTGATTTTTTTAGCACATCTTCTAAAATTTTTGCTTCATCAAATGTTGTGGTCAGCGGTTTCTCACAAATGACATGAAAACCACTTTCTATTAGTTTTTTTGCCATCGGAAAATGTAAAAAATTTGGAGTCAATACAGATACTACTTCAATTCTCTCTTCCTTTGGCAAAGCAGTTTCATTTGCAATAAACGTATCGAAATCCTTGTAAACCCTATCTGTTTTAATATCTATTTCCTTAGCAAAATTGATATTCTCTTCCCAAATAGGATTAAAAACAGCTCCAACAATTTCATAATTGTCGTTTATAAAAGAAGCTATTCTATGCAATACACCGATAAGTGAATCTCCTCCACCACCAATAATGCCAAGCTTTATTTTTTTACCCATTTTCTACTTTTTATACTCTATTTTTTCATTTTTAAAGAAAAACATAAATAATAAGAATACTATACCTGCAAAGGCGGCTGGGAAAACCCAAATAGCTTTCCATGTGTGACCTCCTTCAATGACGTAATGGTTAACTATTTGACCTGCAACCCAAAATCCGATTAACATCCCAACGCCATAAGTTGCTAATGTAATTAATCCTTGAGCAGCACTTTTTACTTTCTCACCAGCTTTAGAATCCGTGTAAATTTGACCTGACACAAAAAAGAAATCATAGCATATTCCATGTAAAGCGATACCTGTTAATAACATAAAAGTTAATTCTCCTGAATCACCAAAAGCAAAAAGAATATATCTAATTGTCCAAGCTAACATTCCAACTAGAATAGTTTTTTTGAAACCATATTTAGTGAAAAACCATGGTAATAATAACATAAATAATACTTCTGAAATTTGGCCTATAGTCATTTTTCCAGCTGCATTTTCAACACCAATTTCATTTAGAAACTTATTAGCTTCTTGATAATAAAACGCTAACGGAATACATATTAAAACTGATGAGATAAAAAATATGAGGAAGTTTCTATCCTTTAATAATTTAAGCGCATCTAAACCCAAAATATCATTCAATCCAATCTTTTTATCCTCAGATAATGTTGGTGGCGTTTTAGGTAATGTAAAACTAAAAACACCTAAAATTGTAGAAGCTATTGCTGTCATAGTAAATGTATTTCTTAGCAATCCTTTAGATTCCCATTGAAATAAATAACCAATGGCTAAACCTGCAACAATCCACCCTACAGTTCCCCAAACCCTAATATATGAAAACTCTTTTGCCGGATCAGTCATTTGATTAAATGAAACAGAATTTACCAACGCTAAGGTTGGCATATAGGCAATCATATAACCTAAGACATATGGATAAAATACGCTAAACTCAGTAACCTGAGACATTTGATACATTAAAATTGCTCCTATTATATGTAACACTCCTAAAATGCGTTCAGCATTAAAAAAACGATCAGCAATTAAGCCAATTATAAAAGGGGCAATTATTGCGCCCCAAGACTGAGTACCATAAGCTAAACCACTTTGTGGATCGGTAAACTTAAGGGTTTGGGTAAGATAGGTTCCCATAGTAACAAACCATCCGCCCCAAATAAAGAATTCAAGAAACATCATGGTTGAAAGTTGTATTTTAACTGTTCTATTCATGGTTGGTTAGTTAAGATGATTTTTAATTAAGTTGTTTTCCTAAATTTATTAATAAATCTCTAGTAGCTATTATACCTTCATCTTCGCTTAATCGATCCCCTTCGTATTCAACACCAATAAAACCTGTATAACCAGCTTTCTTTACTGTTTTAAGTATTCTCTCATAATCTAAAGTAGTTTCTTTCCCGCTGTCATCAAAGTCATAAGATTTAGCGCTAACTGCCTTAGCTTGTTTCATTAAAATTTCCATACCTTTATATGCGTCATATTCTTCAACGCATCTTGACTCCCCATCTTCAGCAGTTTCAATTTTAATACAAAAATTACCGAAATCAGGTAACGTACCACAATTATCCATTCCAACATTTGTAATAACTTGACTTAAAAATTCTGCATTAGAAGATAAACCACCATGGTTTTCTACAATTATATTAATGTTTTTTTGTTCTGCATACTCTGACAATTGTTTCAACCCACTAACTGCCGCTACTGTCCAAATAGCTACATCATTACTTCCTGATAAGTTAACACGAATAGAATGACAACCTAAAAAAGCAGCAGCATCAACCCATTTTTTATGATTTTCAACAGCGTGGTTTCTTTCTTCTTCATTAGGTGTTGCTAAATCCCCCTCGCCGTCAATCATTATTAATACATTTTTCATCCCATACATCTCACTCTTTATCTTCAAAGTGTCTAAAAGGTTTTGCATTGCCTTTTGCGGGTCATCTCCCTCTGCTAAATTTGGTATATATAAATCACTCACATATTCCAACCCTTCAAAACCTAACTCTTTTGCTTTTTGCGCAAAATCTATTGGATCTAACGTTTTATCATATTTGATAGCATTATGTAAAGACCATTGTGCCAAGGATAATTTAAAAAAGGTTTCGGACTGCTCGACCTTAGTCTCCATTGTTTTCTCTTTTTTTTGAATTGTGTTGCATGCTACTATACCAAATAGAATAAATGTAAAAATGATATATGAAAGTTTAAAGGGTAATTTACCAGGTTTCATCTGTTTTTATTTTATTGTTTTAATTTTTCAGACCTGCCGGCAGGCAGATAGAATTCACATAAAAATCATTTCTATTGATATTGAAATTTTTATTAAACTTATTTCAAATGATTTTAAAATCGTGTTTTATCTTATGGTAAAATTAAAGAATCAAAATTTGAGTATTGTTTATTTTTACCCACTGAAAGAATTTAAACACTTTAAAAAGATATTGTGTGACTTTAACTCTAAGCTATTTATATAGCCTTTTAGCCTCTAATTTAATATTGAATTTTTTTACCTTATATAAGATAGTACTAATTTTTTTGTCGATACTCTAAAGGAGTGCATTTTTCTTGCCTTTTAAAAACCGTAGAAAAATATTGACTAGTAGAAAATCCACAACTATAAGCAACTTTAGCTACACTCAGTTGTGGCTCCCTGATTAGTATTTTTTTTGACATCTCCAGTCGCCTCATTGTCAGGTATCGCATTGGCGTTAAATTAGTAAGTTGCTTACAATGATGCGTAAACCTTGTTAAGCCAACCCCTGTTGATTCAGTCATTTGTTTAATGGTCCAAGGTTTTGAAAGATCATTTTCAAGTTCGTCAAGAAATAATTTAACACTCCTTGAACTATCGATAAGACCCTCATCAAGAAGCATCCCTTCTTCATTTAGCAAATCTAAAAGCAGAATCAAAAGATAATTAACCAATAATCTTATTCTTGATGAATTACTGCCTACTACATCACTATCTACGGCTTTACCAAGCCTCACAAAGCAATCCTTAATCCTCTTATCTGCCTTCCATAACGATAATTCATTCTGTCTTAAAATTGTAGTAAGCCGCAGAAGATCCTTCGGCGCCAACACAATCCATTCTGGCCATTTCCAATTTTCATGAGGTCTCCTAACATCCAAATCTATAATCACCCAATAGAATTTTCCCATTCCAATGTTTGGATTTCCAACTTTATGAGCTTCCCATGGTCGTGTTATTGTTAAATGATTTGAGGATAATTCCATTTCTTTATCTCCCTGAGAATAAGGCATAGTACCTGATTCTAAAAAATGAATCTCAATTCCTTCGTTTCTGTGCCAGTCCAACCCCCAATCCTGTGGTTCATCGGCATCCCAATAACCAACACTATTAAGCCCAAGTGTGTCATCTGTTAGCCTATCTCCAGGATAGGTATATCTTGCCAAGGCCTTAAACTTTAATTTATTTCTTTCAACTGCATCTATTAAAGGTAAACAGGTGTCGGCATGGTAAACAACACCGTCAGCTTTATAGGGTTGGATTTTTTGTACATTTGCTTTCACTGGGAAAAATTGAACATTAATAATTCGCAAATTAAGTAATTTGCACGAAACAATTGAGTTCATTAACAAAAAAAATCTTTAACTTATTTTTGAATTGAAAAGATAATTTTTCAGTAAATTTATTTGATCTAATTTATTCAAACTGGAAAATTCAAAGTTAATTGAGTAACTATTTAAAATAATAAAAATAATTAAAATCATGAACGAAAACTCATCGCAAGAGAATTTTGAACAATATGATGCTATCGTAATTGGAACTGGTATTTCTGGTGGTTGGGCAGCAAAAGAGCTTTCTGAAAGAGGATTAAAAACATTAGTGCTCGAGAGAGGTAGAATGGTAAATCATATAAAAGATTACCCAACAATGAATATGGATCTCTGGGATTTTGAACATCGCGGAAAAGCTACCACCGAAGACATAAAAACACAAGAAAAACAAAATCGCACAGGCTATACAATAAATGAAGCTAGTAAACACTGGTTTGTTAATGATCTTCAGCACCCTTACAATGAAACTAAACGATTTGACTGGATTAGAGGATATCATGTAGGAGGTAAATCTCTGATGTGGGCTCGTATATCTTTAAGATGGAGTGAAATGGATTTTGAAGCTAACAAGAAAGATGGACACGGTGTAGATTGGCCTATACGATATAATGACTTAAAACCTTGGTATGAAAAGGTTGAGAAATTTGTGGGAATAAGTGGAAAAGCAGAAGGCTTACCTCAATTGCCAGATAGTATATTTACACCTCCAATGCCTTTAAATTGCGTTGAAGAAGAGTTTCAAAAAGGTGTTGCTGAAAATTTTGATGACAGACAAGTTATAAATGGAAGGTCTGCAAATTTAACAGGTGATCAAGAAAGGGTTGGGAGAAGTAAATGTCAATTTAGAAATCGATGTATTAGAGGCTGTCCTTTTGGAGCCTATTTCAGCAGTAATTCTTGTACCTTACCTGCAGCAGATCGCTCTAATAATATGACACTTAGACCTAATTCTATTGTACATGAAATTGTTTATGATGATACTAAAAAAATAGCTACAGGTGTGAAGGCTATCGATGCTGAAACTAATGAAAAACTTGAATTTCACGCAAAAATTATATTTTGTTGTGCTTCTACTGTTGCCACTACTAGTATACTATTGCAGTCCAAATCTGAGCGATTTCCTAATGGATTAGGAAACGATAGCGGAGAACTAGGACATAATTTAATGGATCATCATTTTAAAGTAGGCGCTACAGGAATATATGAAGGGCATGAAGATGATTATTACAAAGGAAGAAAACCTTCCGGTTTTTTTGTTCCTCGATTTAGAAATATCGATAAAAAAACTAAACAAAAGAATTTTGTAAGAGGATACGGTATGCAAGGTGGTGCAAGCAGACTAAATTGGGCAAGATCTATTGGAGAAATGAGTTATGGAGCACAGTTGAAAGAAGAGCTATTAAAACCTGGGCAATGGAGAATAGGTGTTAATTGCTTTGGAGAATGCCTTCCTTATCATGAAAATAAAATGTCTCTTAACTATGATAAATTAGACAAATGGGGGCTTCCAACTGTTGATTTTGATTGTGAATACAAAGAAAATGAAGCTGAAATGCGAAAAGATGCAAAGCAACAGGCGGTAGCAATGCTAAAAGCATCAGGATTTAAAAATGTTAAAGGTTATGAAAATCCATGTTTTCCCGGTAATGGAATTCATGAAATGGGCACTGCTCGTATGGGTAGAGACCCTAAAACTTCAGTACTCAACAAAAACAATCAAATACACACTGTACCTAATGTTTATGTTACAGATGGTTCTTGTATGAGCTCAAGTGCTTCTCAGAATCCTTCATTAACCTATATGGCTATGACAGCCAGAGCTGCGCATCATGCCGCTGATGAGTTTAATAAAATTAAAAAGAAATAAGTCTTATGAACAGAAGAAAAGCACTTAAAAATTTATCCTTAAGTCTAGGGTATGTGGTTGCGGCACCTGCCATAATGAATATATTGTCGTCCTGTACGTCAAAAGTTGAAACTTGGAAGCCATCATTTTTATCAATAGAACAAAAAAATCTCGTAACTCATTTAGTTGATATTATTTTACCGCCAACAAATATTCCAGGCGCCCTTGATGTTAATGTTCCTGAATTTATTGATAAAATGCTTAACCATGTTGAAAGTGAATCTAGCCAAGAAATATTCCAAAAAGGAGCTAATGCATTTGCACAAAAGTTCGAAGCTACTTCTGGAGAAAAAGCATCAAAAGGTTCAAAAGAATCTGTACAGCTATTATTTAAGACCTATTTTAATTTATCTGAAGAAGAAATTGAAAAGGTAAAAAAAGAACAAAGTCTTCTTGAAGGTGAAGTAGCTAATGATAGAAGAAACGCCTATTTAATCTACAAGTTTTTATTCACTGTTAGATCATATACTTTATTTGGATATTATACTTCTGAAAAAGTAGGAGAAGAAATATTAAGTTATGATCCTATTCCTGGAAGATATGACCCTTGTATTCCGCTAGATGATGTGGGAAATGCTTGGTCTATAAAATAAAATTATGATAAAAAAACTTAAATCATTTGTAATCCTTTTTATTATTGGAGTCTGTTTTTTTGGTTGCCAACCAAAACAAAATAAAGCAGTTTGGACACCTATATTTAATGACAAAGATTTAAATGACTGGCAAATAAAAATTTCTGGTCATCCTTTGGGTGAAAATTACAACAATACATTTAGAGTGGTTGATGGAAAGATGCAAGTGAATTACGATTATTACGAATCCTTTGGCACGTCTTATGGGCATATATTTTATAAAAACCCTTATTCAACCTACAAGTTACGCTTTCAATATCGATTTTTTGGTGAACAGGCAAACGATGGAGCAGAATGGGCAACAAAAAATAGTGGTGTAATGTTACATTGTCAAAACCCAGAATCAATGGAATTAAATCAATATTTCCCAGTATCTATTGAAGTCCAATTATTAGGTGGTATGGATAAAGGTGAAAGACCTACGGCTAACGTTTGTACCCCGGGAACTCACATTGTTATGGAAAATGAAACAGTTACTACTCATTGTATTGAATCAACTTCAAAAACCTTTCGTGGAGATCAATGGGTTAATGTTGAGATTTTAGTAAAAGGTAATGAGCTGATTTCACATAAAATCAACGGAGAAAAAGTATTAACTTACTCAAAACCTACTATTGGCGGACGTGTTGAAAATGTAAAAGACGATGTTTGGGCTGCAAAACAAGGTGCAGCTCTTAAATCAGGTTATATTGCTTTCCAAAGTGAAAGTCATCCAGTAGAATATAAAAATATTGAAATTTTAGAACTAAAATAAATAACTTTATTACATAAAATTTTAGACATTATGAAATCCAATTATTTTTCAAGTCGTAGATCATTCATTAAAAAAACTTCTATCGCAGCAGCGGGAATTTCAATTATACCCCGATCGGTTTTGGGTCGAGGTTTTGTTGCACCCAGCGATCAATTGAACATTGCAGTAATTGGTGGAGGTGGAAAAGGTTACAGTGATATGGTTAATGCTTGGAACAATGGCTCTACAAATATCGCAGCCATTTGTGACGTGGATTGGAGCAGAGCCGCTAAAGGATTTGAAAAATTTCCTAAAGCTAAGAAGTTTAAAGATTTTAGAAAGTTATTTGATACTATGAAAGATATTGATGCTGTAACGGTATCAACACCAGATCATACTCATGCCGTTATTGCGCACTCAGCCATGCAATTAGGGAAACATGTATATGTTCAAAAGCCTTTAACTCATAACATACACGAAGCTAGGGTACTTACAGAAGCTGCTAGAAGGAACAAAATTGTAACTCAAATGGGAAATCAAGGTGCTTCAAGTGAAGGTGTTAAAACATTGATAAGATGGTTTGATAAAGGGATTATTGGAAATGTAAGTCAGGTTCATGTATGGACAAACAGGCCTGTTTGGCCTCAAGGAATTCCTACTCCAACTGAAAAACCTGCAATGCTTGACGGTTTAGATTGGGATAACTGGGTAGGCCCCGCACAATGGGTAGATTATCACCCTTTATACCATCCATTTAAGTGGAGAGGTTGGTGGAATTTTGGTACAGGTGCTCTAGGAGATATGGGTTGTCATTTAATGGATCCTCCTTACAGAGTTTTAGGCCTGGGCTATCCTACAGAAGTTGAAAGTAGCGTAGGAGCTATTTTTTCAAAAGATTGGACCCCAGATTATCTTCCTGAATCTTGCCCTCCTTCATCCAGAACACAACTAAAATTTCCGCCTAGTGAGAAAAATCCAGTTGAAGTAAAATTGAATTGGACTGATGGTGGTTTACGTCCATTTCACCCTGAGCTAATACCTGCTGATGATCCAATTGGCGACAACAATAGTGCAAATGGTGTTATTATGATTGGTGAAAAAGGAATTATGACTTGTGGAACCTACGCCAGAAATCCAAAAATCTATTTAAATTCGGGTGAAGTTATTAAATCAACTGAAAATATTACACCTAATCCACTACCTGAAAATGGACATCAGGTACACTGGGTAGCCGCATGTAAGGAAGGATATGGATCATCGAAACATAAAGAACTGACTTCATCATTTGATTTTGCTGGACCTTTGACAGAATCCATTTTAATGGGAAATTTAGCCATTAGAAGTTATAATATAAGAGAAAAGAATGGAAACAGATTTTCTTATCCTGGACGCAAAAAGTTACTTTGGGATGGTGTAAATATGAAAATAACCAATTTTGATGCAGCAAACCATTTTGTGAAAAGGAATTATAGAGAAGGCTGGACCTTATAATAGAAAAGGTCTCTTTTTTAACTTAATTATATGCTAATTATTGTTCATTATGAGGCTGAAATTGATTCAAATTCAAGTTTATCCTCAAATATCAAACTCATGAATTTTAGCAAGGTAACCTCATAGATTTTTGATATAAATAATTACCTTTTGTATTGTATTTTGTTTATAAATAGTTACTTGATATTAAAAATTGCTGCAGGCAAAATAAACTTTCACTACCAAGTCCAAATTATCATTTTCCAGGTAAAATTTAACCGTTTTATGGAGTAACTCTAATTGCAATAATCTCTTTTGCAATGGTAGTTGGCCGGATTTCAGATTTATCCAAAAAAGAGCACAACGAAACCTTTTTTAAAGGTATTAGACTTACTGGAGGCTTATTCGCTTTAATTATTAGTATTTATTGGACTTTAGCGAATTAACAAATTCTAGGTAATTGCTCTCCAACTAATGGACTTACAATTCTTTTCCCACCAATTAAACTTTCCATAACTACTTTGTTAGGATGCTCGTTAGTAATTTCTCCTACAACAGCAGCGTTGACACCTTTTTCATGAGCATGCATTACTGCTAAAACGTCTTCTTTTATATCGACATCTACCACAACTAAAAAAACACCCTCATTTGCAACATACATAGGATCTAAACCTAACATTTCGCAAGCTGCCGCAACTTGTTTTTCTAATGGAATAGCCGCCTCTTTTAAATAAACTCCTTTAGAAATATCATTGGCAATTTCGTGTAAAACTGTTCCTAAACCACCTCTGGTTGGATCTCTAAACAATTTAATCTTCTCACCAAACTCATCTAATAAATCGTTCACTAAAAAATTTAAATTGGTAGAATCACTTTCAATGGTAGATTCAAATTCCAAGCCTTCGCGCTCACTCATAATTGCCATTCCGTGTTGCGCAATAAAACCGTTTACCAAAATTGCATCTCCTACTTTTATATTTTGAACCGAAATACTTGCTTTTGGATGTATAGCTCCAAAACCAGTAGTGTTAATAAATATTTTATCACCCTTCCCACGTTCAACAACTTTAGTATCTCCTGTAATTATTAAAACTCCACTTTCATCTGCAGTTTTTTTAATAGACTCCACAATTTTTATAAATTCAGAAACTTTTAATCCTTCTTCAATTATAAAAGCTAACGACACGTATTTTGGAATTGCTCCACACATAGCAACGTCATTTACCGTACCATGAACAGCTAATTCTCCAATATTTCCACCTTTAAAAAATATAGGTGTAATTACAAAGCTATCGGTTGAAATTGCAATTTCACCTTCAATTTTCACAATAGAACCGTCATGTTTTTGATCTAAATATGGATTACTAAACGTTTTAAAAATAATTTTATCTAACAAATTACGCGTTAATTCTCCACCACTTCCGTGACCCAAATTAATAGTTTCAAAACCTAAATTATCTATACTCATAAATTAAATTGTATTATTTGAAAAATGAAAATATGCTGCACAAGCTCCTTCTGAAGAAACCATTGGAGCGCCTAAAGGATTTGATGGTTTACACGTTAATCTAAACTCACCACATTCGTGGGGTTTTTTAATTCCTCGTAAAATTTCACCTGCAATACACTTTGAATTTTCAGGCACTTTATTATTTCCAATGCTAAATTTAGATTCGGCATCGTATTTTTTATAAGGCTCTTTAATAATATAGCCACTATTAGGAATTTCACCAATACCCCTCCATTCTCTGGCTCCAACATCAAAAATAGTTTTAATAATTTTAATTGCTGAAACATTTCCTTCTTCTTTTACAGCACGTGCATATTGATTTTCTAAAACATGCTTTCCTTCTTCCAATTGTTTTACCGCCATATAAATTCCCTGCACCAAATCTAAAGGCTCAAAACCAGTTACAATAATTGGAATTTTGTATTTTTCAACTAACGGATAATACTCTTGAATACCCATAATAGCACACACATGACCTGCAGCTAAAAACGCATCTATAGAACACAACTCATCATCTAAAATAGCTTCCATTGCAGGAGGAACTAACACATGAGAAGCTAAAATTGAATAATTTTCAACACCCTCTTTTTCAGCATGAAGCACAGATAGAGCATTTGCAGGAGCAGTGGTTTCAAAGCCTATAGCAAAAAATACTATCTCTTTAGTTGGATTATGTTTGGCTATTGACACCGCCTCAATAGGTGAATACAACACTCGTAAATCACCACCTTCTGCTTTCGCTTCTAACAAGCTTTTTTTACTGCCAGGTACACGAATCATATCTCCAAAAGAACAAACAATTACACCCTGTTCCAACAAGGCAACAGCCTTATCAATTAAATTTAATGGCGTTACACAAACAGGACAACCAGGACCATGAATCATTCTAACATTATTTGGTAATAATTCTAAAATACCATTTTTTACCAAACCATGTGTTTGACCACCACAAATCTCCATAATATTCCATGGTTTTGTGGTGATTTTATGAAGTTCTTCCAATATTTTCTTGGTAGCTTCGAGATTTCTATATTCGTTTAAATATTTCATTCTTTTATGTATAAATAATGCATTAATTGACCAAAAGATACATTTTCGTCATTTGCTGATAATTCATTGTGAAAATACAATTTTATTTTCTCTGGTGCTAATTCAATCAGCATATCAATCAAAGTTGCATTTTGAAAAACACCTCCGCTAAAAGCAATATTATCAAAGCCTTTTTCTTTCGAAAAATTTAAAATAAACATTGCTAATGTGTATATAAAATTGACTATAATTACTTCTTTTTCAACCTCAGCAATTACATCATTATATATATTTTGAATAATTTTTTTTGCTGAAAAACTCACTGCATTTAATTCTATGTAAGATTTACATTTTCTTAAGTTATATGTTGAAATTGAATTTTCTAATAGTATCGCAGCTTCACCTTCAAAGGAATTAAAATCTGTTATGTTCAATAATGAAGCAACAGCATCAAATAATCTACCTATGGAAGAAGTTTTTAATTTGTTGCGTGATTTTAAGTAACGATAGTTATTAATTTCATGAGGCTTAAACTTTTTTTGTAAAACATGATTCATTTCTTCTGAAGCTAATGCAAACAGCGAAACTCTGGGTTCTTTAGACATTTTATCACCTAATAACCAATCAAAATTTTCTAAATGTCCAATTCTATCAATTTTATTCTCTTTATAACTAAAAAATTCTCCACCCCAAATGTTAGCGTCATCACCATAACCTGTTCCATCAAACACAACTCCCAAAACTTTTTTATTAAATAACTTGTATTCACCCAATATTGAAGCAAAATGAGCCTTGTGATGTTGAATTTCAATCAATTTTAAATCTACTTTTTTTGCTAATTCTTTACCGTATTTCGTGCTTTGATAAAGTGGGTGTTTATCTACCAATACAACTTCTGGATTTTGTTCAAAAAGCTGCATAAAATTTTCTGAAGTTTTTATAAATCTACTATATACATCATAATTATCAAGATTCCCTAAATACTGACTCACATACAAGTTCTCATTAGGGTAAAATGCGATAGTACTTTTTAAATGAGCACCCATTGCCATTATTTTTTCAGTAGCCCCTATTGCTACATTTAAATAATTAGGAGCATAACCGCGTGAACGTCTAAATATTATTTTTTGCTCAAATTTATTACTGAATTTTACTACTGAATCATCTTGTGGATTCTCAATAATTAAGTTGTGCTGCAAAAAATAATCGGCTACATCTTTTAATTTTTCTAGGGCTTCCGAATTTTCCTTAATAATTGGAGAGCCGTGAATATTTCCACTTGTTGCAACAATTGGAAAATTTAATTTATTAGCCAACAATTGTAATATTCCTGTGAATGGTAACATTACACCTAGCTGATTTAAATTTGGCGCAACTTGTTTTAAGGCTATATTTCCAACATAATTTTTTAATGAAATAATAGTTATTGGCCTTTCTGAAGATGTTAAATATTGAACTTGTTTTTCATTTAATTCAACTTGATTTTGCAAAAATTTTAAGGAAGGGTATAGTATAGCAAATGGTTTATTTGGGCGATGCTTTTTTTCTCGTAATTTTTGAACCACCTGTTCATCTTCTGCATTACAGCACAACAAATAACCGCTTGTATTTTTAATTGCAATTATTTTTCCTTTAGAAAGTAGCTTTGCCAACTTTTTAAATAAATTAGAAGATACAACCTCAACCTTTTCATTTAAATTATTTACTAATTGCAATTGAATTCCGCAAGTTGAACATGAATTGGTTTGTGAATGAAATCGTCTATCCAAAGGATTGGTATATTCCTCTATGCAGTTTTTACACATTAAAAATTCAGCAATACTTGTATTACTTCTTTCAAAAGGAAACGTTTGTGTAATTGCCCAACGTGGTCCGCAATTTACACAAGTAGTAAATGCATAATTGAAACGCTTATTTTTAGTCTCTTCAATGTCTTTTTTACAATCTTCGCATATAGCAAAATCTGGTGTTAAAGGTATATTTAATTGCCCCTTTTTTTCTGATGGAATAATTTTAAAATTTTTAAAAAAATGAGTGTTAATCTCAGAAATTGAACTGCCCTTAATTTTAGAAACTGGTGGCGGAAAATTTAGTAATTTTTTGTAAAATGCCTGAATATTTTCATCAATTCCACTAACAAAAATTACAACACCGCTTTCATTATTGGAAACAGTTCCTTTTAAAAAAAATTTAGTAGCTAATGAAAAAACATACGGACGAAAACCTACACCCTGAACTCGACCAGTAATAGAAATTTTGCAGGTTTTTATCATTTAATTTACCTAATAATTGGTTACGTAAATTTACGTTTTTTTTGTATGAAGTTCTTTAGCTAACCCCAATATCTTATTAACCAATTCAGGAATAGAATTATTTACTTTTGAAGATAATTCAATTGTCATTGGATTTAATTGTTTAATGGAAACAGTAAACAAATGAATATCAGGAACGTGATTCATTAAATATACGGCTTCAATCATATCTTTTAAACCAACATCATGAACACTTAACGCCGAAGGAAAATCTGACGCAAATTTTGGTCGAATTAAAGAAACAGTTCCTGCAGGTTTACCATCCATTGTTGCATCTACAAAAACAATTGTTGGATATACTTCAAAACAACTTAATAAAAGAAACCCTCCAGTTCCACCATCTAAAATATCAATGTATTCAGGCAATTTCATTTTTTCCATTGCTTGAATAACCTGCACACCAATACCTTCATCTCCCATTAAGTAATTACCTACTCCCATTACTAAAATGCAGTTCGATTTGTCTTTTTCAAAAAAATAAGAATCACTACTTATTGCTACAGGGGTTCTTTCTTTTGTATTCATTTGTTTTGAATAAGAAGAAGCTGTATATATAACTTAAATGTCAACCTAAACTTGATTCAGGCTCTCATTATTAGATTCTGAATTAAATTCAGAAGAATAACATATTTCATATACAGCTTCTTGGGTTTGGTTAATTAGTTATTTATTATTCTCTTCATCTACAATCAAAATTTTGCCTTTTTCAACAATTTTTTTTCGTTTTTTAATTCGTTTTCTACGAACAAACTTATACCCTCCAAACATTGAAGAAACCTCACCACGACCCTCTAACCAATCATGATAAAAAACCAAATAAACATGAACAATAGCAAATAAAATAAATCCCCACATTGCTATATGATGAATAGTACGAACCATAAAATCACCGCCAAATAGCGGAATTACCCAACTAAACAAATCGGGTAACCACCAGCTTGACATATCAGCATAAAGTGCAAACCCTGTAAATACTGAAATTAAAGCAATAAAAAACATAAGCAAATATGACATTATAGCAACACTATTATGACCTATGCTTATTTTACTTAAATCTTCTTCTTCATTAAAAAGTAAAATATCAACTTTTAAAACATGCCAAAAGTTGTTCCAGGTTTTTTTTCTGAAAGGCCAAAAAGCCTTCCAATGTGCAAATTGATTACCAACAAACGACCAATAAATTCTCATTAACATATTAAAAAAGAAAATATAGGCTGCTACAAAGTGTATAAATCTTACAATTCCAAAAGAATGCAAATCAATTGCTTCAGCATTTGATAGAATAGCTGGAGGATTTGCAATAATAAACCCTGTAACAGTTAACACAATTATGCACAGTACGTTAGTCCAATGAAATACTCGTACAGGTAACTCCCACACCATTACTCTTTTAAAATTTTTTGTTTCCATAATGTAGGTTTTAACTTTCACAAGAACTTATATTTTGAACTTTGGAAATATGATTTCCATGTTCATCATATAAATGCACGGCACAAGCAATACAAGGATCAAATGAATGTATTGTTCTTATTATTTCTAAAGGTAATTCTGGGTCAGCAACTGGAGTTCCAATTAATGTGGACTCATATGCAGAACGTTGTCCTTTTGGGTCACGAGGTGAAGCATTCCATGTGCTTGGAACTACTTGCTGGTAATTTTCAGTTTTCCCATCTTTTATTTTTATCCAATGTGCTAAAGCTCCTCGTGGAGCCTCCATAAACCCAACACCTTTTGCTTCATCTGGCCACGACTTTGGATCCCATTTATCCATATTAGCCATTTGCTCATCTCCATTTTTAATATTATTCATTAAAGTATCATAAAATTCCATAGTCCAGTTAGCTACTAACTGAGATTCAATTCCTCGAGCAGCAGTTCTACCTAAAGTTGAAAACAATGCATCAACTGGAACATCTAAATGTTTTAGGGCTCCATTTACGGAATCTTGAATTTCTTTATTTCCTCGGCCGTACCCTACCAACAATCTCGCAAGTGGACCAACTTCCATTGGCATACCTTTCCAACGTGGTGTTTTAATAAAACTGTACTTTTCATCAACATTTAAATGAGTATACGGTGGTTTTGGTCCTGAATATTTAATATTAGTTTCTCCATCCCAAGGGTGTTTTCCTTGATCATCACCATCAGAATAATTGTACCAGGAATTGTTTACAAATTCTTCAATTTGATCTCCTCTATGATCAACATCGTGTATTTTAGATAAATCTCTGTTCAAAATAACTCCTTGTGGAAATTTAAATCCTGATAAATCAGCATAACCATTGGTTGGAAAATCGCCATAACTCATATAATTTCCAAAACCTTTACCAATTGCGCCCCAGTCTTTATAAAATGAAGCAATTGCTAGTAAATCTGGTATATAAACCTGCTCTACAAACTCTTTACCTTCTTTTAATAATTTACCTACATATGCTAATCTTTCAGCATTCAAACCACCTGGGCTATTTGTATTTATTGCGCAGGCCATTCCACCAACTAAATAGTTTGGGTGTGGATTTTTACCACCAAAAATGGTATGTACCTTCACAATTTCTTTTTGCCATTCTAAAGCTTCTAAATAATGCGCCACAGCTAACAAATTAACTTCTGCAGGAAGCTTCATTTGAGGATGACCCCAATATCCGTTTGCAAAAATTCCTAATTGCCCACTTTCCACAAATTTTTGAATTCTTTTTTGAATATCAGAAAAGTATCCTGGTGAACTTTTTGGCCATTTTGAAATACTTTGAGCTAATTCAGAAGTTTGTTTTGGATTAGCTTTTAAGCAACTAACTACATCCACCCAATCTAATGCATGTAAGTGGTAGAAATGTACAACATGATCGTGCATGTACAATGCACCTTCCATAATATTACGAACCATTTCAGCATTTTTAGGGACTTCGATTCCTAAAGCATCTTCAACTGCTCTTACTGAAGATAGCGCATGTACCGTTGTACAAACACCACAAGTACGTTGCACAAAAGCCCATACATCACGTGGATCACGACCTTTTACAATTTGTTCAATACCTCTTACCATTGTACTGGAACTGAAGGCATCAACAATTTTTCCATTTTTAATTTCAGCTTCTATTCTTAAATGACCCTCAATTCGTGTAATAGGATCAACTACTATTCTGTTTGCCATTGTTTACTTTTTAAGAGTCAATATTTTTTTCGTTTTCTTTACCGCGATTGATTCTGGTCATCAATTCTTTTCGTTTAGAAATATTTGCTCCAATTGCATGTGCAGCAATACCTCCAGCCAACATTCCTGCTGCTACTTTCCCAATTGTATCCGCGTTTTTCTCTTCTCCAAATCCAGGAACATTTGTCATTCTTTCGTAGAAAGGACCATTATCCCAGAAACCATCTTCACTACATCCAATACATCCGTGGCCAGATTGAATTGGATAACTTACACCGTTATTCCATTTAATAGATCCACAAGCATTGTACGTCATAGGGCCCTTGCAGCCAACTTTATACAAACAATAACCTTCCTTTGCATTGTGATCATCAAATGATTCTGCAAACAGTCCAGCATCAAAATAAGGCCTTCTATAGCAACTATCATGAACTCTTTTTGAATAAAATGCTTTTGGTCTTCCCATTCTATCTAACTCAGGTAAACGCCCAAAAGCAACGACGTGCACAATGACACCTGCCATTACTTCACCAATTGGAGGGCAACCAGGAACTCTTATAATTGGTTTGTTCTTTATTATTTTATGAATAGGAGTTGCACCAGTTGGATTTGGTTTTGCAGCTTGTACACATCCATTAGTTGCACAACTTCCCCAGGCAATAATTGCTTTTGCTCCTTCAGCAGCTTCAATTAATGCATCTTTAGCAGACTTTCCTGCTATACAACAGTAATTACCATCATCACCCATAGGAACTGATCCCTCAACACAAAGTATGTACTCACCATGGTATTTATTCATGGTGTCGTGTTTAGCAGCTTCTGCCTGGTGTCCTGAAGCAGCCATTAAAGTAAGTGTGTAATCTAACGAGATTTTATCTAGGATAATGTCCGCTACAATAGGGTGATCAGATCGAATAAATGATTCACTACAACAGGTACACTCTTGGAAATGTTCCCAGATTACAGGCATTCGTGGTGTAGTTTCTAATGATTTGGCTATTTGACCAACCATAGTGCTTTCCAAACCCATAAAAGCTGCCATATACGTTGAGAATTTCATAAAATCTCTGCGGCTATAACCATGTTTTATGATGCTCTCATAATAAGTTTTTCTATTATCATTTTTATTAGACATATAAATTGGTTTTAGGTGAAATAAAATTTATAATCTTTTTCTTAAATTTTTAGAAGAATAACACCTCAATTTACAAAATATTCCAATTCAATTAACGTTAACTTGTTAATTTAGAATGACTTAAAATAAGATTAAATAATCTTCATTATAAAATACTGACAACTCTATTATTTACTAATATTTATAATTGGTTAATATGTGTAATTTTATGTAAATTTGAGAAGAACCTGAAAATTATGCATGAATTATCCATTGCCATGGGAATTGTAAAAATTGCCGAAGATGAGACTTCTAAAGCTAATGCTAATGAGGTTATAAAAATTGAATTGGTAGTTGGAGTTTTATCAGGAGTTGAAATTGACTCCTTGGAGTTTGTTTGGTCTTCAGCAGTTAAAGATAGCGTGCTTGAAAAAGCTGAACTAAAAATTATAAAAATTTTAGGAAAAGGAAAATGTGCAGATTGTGATACCGAATTTGAAATGGAAAACATTTATGATGTTTGCCCTAATTGCAGTAGTAACTTCAAAGGTATTTTGCAAGGAAAAGAATTAAAAGTAAAAGCATTAGAAGTCATTTAATCTAAATATTATGTGTGGAACTTGCGGATGTGGCACCGGTGGAAACGGTCCAACAATTTTAAAACCAGGAGAACATAGTCATTCTCATCATAATCACAATGACCATCACCATCACAGTGATAGTCATTCTCACAATCACAACCACTCGCACAGTTATAAACAAAGGGTAATTGAAGTTGAGCAAGATGTTTTGCAAAACAATCAAGTTTTGGCAGCAAGAAACAGAGGTTATTTTGAAGCAAAAAATATTTTTACTGTGAATTTAGTCAGTTCTCCAGGAAGTGGTAAAACTTCTATTTTAGAAAAAACATTGACTGATTTAAAAAATGATATTCCTTTTTACGTAATAGAAGGTGATCAACAAACTTTGAATGATGCCAACAGAATTGATGCCTTAAATATTCCGGTTGTGCAAATTAACACAGGAAAAGGGTGTCATTTAGAAAGTGATATGGTATATGATGCTGTGAAAAAACTAGAAATAAAAAACGATTCAATTTTAATGATTGAAAACGTAGGAAATTTAGTTTGTCCTTCCATGTTTGATTTAGGAGAAAACAAACGGGTTGTAATTATCAGTACTACTGAAGGCGAAGACAAGCCTACAAAATACCCTGACATGTTTCATACAGCTGATATTTGTATTATCAATAAAATAGACTTACTTCCTTATGTGAATATTGATATGGAAAAATTAAAGAATTATGCATTGCAAGTAAATCCTAATTTACAGTTTTTTGAAGTTTCAGCAACTAAGGGTGATGGTATGGATAAATGGTACAAATGGTTAAAATCAAATATTTAAAATTATGTGTTTATCAATTCCAGGAAAATTAGTTGAAATTACTCATGAACTAGATGAGGTTTTTAGAACAGGAAAAGTTTCTTTTGATGGCATAATAAAAGAAGTTAGTTTAACGCTAGTTCCTGAAGCCAATGTTGGTGATTATGTGTTAGTTCATGTTGGTGCAGCTATTTCAACTATTGACGAAGAAGAAGCTAAAAAAACTTTTGAGCTTTTAAAACAGTTAGATGAACTCCACGAGTTGGAAGATGGAGAAGACTAAAAATATCACCTGTTGTATTCTGCGTGAGTTAAAGAAATATTTAATTCATTTGTATGCACTGGAGATAAGGTAGTTTTAACAACTTATTCTAAATCATTTTCTTGAAATAATTCAACTTATCTTCTTAAGTAGTGTTTTCTTATTAACAAACAGGTTAGCATTTCAATTTTTATAGGGTATTTATTGAATTTAGTAGGTTCAATTTGGGGGAAATTTTCAAAAACATGTTGTAATTCTATTTTAATTTCAACATACGTTGTATTTACGTAAATAGCTATAAAATTGCCAGAAGTAAATACTAAAAAAACTTATGTTTGCCGCATCTCTACATCCTTCTGTCTTTATTTTTTGAGGAGATTTATAGTTATTTTTAACTAATTGTTTTACCTACTTATCAATACATTACTCCAAATCATTAACGTAAACTGAACTATATTCCTTAAAAAATAGATACTTTTCAATTTGTGAAAAAACTGCATTTTAAATAATAAATTCCTCATTAAAATACTATTTAATTTTAGTTATATTATTATTTTCTAATTGATATTTCTCTCCACTCTCTTCGCAAAAAGCTTCACCTTTTTCATTAAAATTTAAACGATGTCCAAATTCACTTATCCAACCTATGCGCTTTGAAGGATTTCCAACAACCAAAGCATAAGGAAGTACTTTTTTTGTTACTACTGCTCCTGCCCCAATAAAAGCAAATTCACCAATTTCATTACCGCAAACTATGGTTGCATTAGCGCCAATACTTGCTCCTTTTTTTATCAGCGTTTTTTGATATTCATTTTTTCGAATAACGGCACTTCTTGGATTTACAACATTGGTAAAAACTGCCGAAGGACCTATAAAAACATCATCTTCACAAATTACACCAGTATAAATTGAAACATTGTTTTGCACTTTTACATTTTTACCCAAAATTACATTTGGCGAGATTACTACATTCTGGCCAATATTACAATTGTTGCCAATTACCGCGTTGGACATTATATGGCTGAAATGCCAAATTTTAGTACCTTCTCCTATTTGACATCCTTCATCAATAAATGCTGTTTCGTGTGCAAAAAAATTACTCATATTAATAACCTTCTTTTGTAGTGCCTCCATCAGCAATTACTTGAGCCGAAGAAGTTCCTATACGTGTTACACCCATTTCAACCATTTTAACAGCATCGTCAAAATTTCTAACACCTCCCGCAGCTTTAGCAGGCAATGGTTTTGCATTTTTAACTATTAAATCCATAGCTTCAAAAGTTGCCCCGTTTGGTTTACCGTTATCTGTTTTAAAAAATCCAGTAGAAGATTTGACAAAAACAAAAGGTGCATTTTCTTCACCAAAATTATCTATAACTACATCACGAATTAATTGAGTAATTGTAATAATTTCTTCATTAGTTAAAGCTGCAATTTCAATAATCCATTTTGCAATTTTATTATTATCTAACGCTAATTTGGTTCCCTTGAAAACCTCTGCTTTTATTAAATTAATTTTACCATCTTTAAATGCAGAATAATTTATTACATAATCCAGTTCATCTACGTCATCATCAATTGCTTGTTGAGCTTCTTTGAGCTTTTCATCGGTTGAATAGGTTCCTTCGTGAAATCCAATAACAGTTCCGACTACAACTTTTGAATTAGAATTTTGAATCATTTCGTTGGCTAAGGTCACAAACTTCGGGCGAATCATAACTAATTTGAAGTTGTTTTCAATAGCCTCATTAACTAAATTAACAACATTTTGCCTAGTTGCTTCCTCTGAAATATTTGCTTGTACAGCAGTTTTAAGATAAGTTGAATCTAAATATTGACCTATTTCCATTTAATTATTTTTAAAATACTTAAACAAATATAATGTATTAAAAAGCATAAACATAAAGAGGATGTTAAAAGGTTGTTCTTTTCAAATAAAAACAACCATTAGGTTAATAGCTAAGCTATTTTACTTCTGATATTTATTCTACTTTAAACGCGCAAGACATCCATTATTTTACCTAATAATATTTTTAGGAAACAGTAAAAAAAAGCTCAACCGAGTGGTTGAGCTTTTTAGGTCTATATTAGTTATTATTTGCTATTCAACTTTAAATGCAATAGGTAAACTGTACTTTACACCAACAGGTCTACCACGTTGTTTCCCAGGCTTCATTTTTGGTAATAATTTAATTACTCTAATAGCTTCCTCTTGTAATTTTTTATGAGGAGCACGAGCCATAATACCTGTTATATTTCCAGTTTTATCAATTTTAAACATTACAAATATACGTTTAACACCAGGTGATAAACCAAGGTCTGATGCTAATTCAGAATTAAATTTTCTATTTACGTGCTTTGTAATTTTATCTTGTAGGCATTGTTTTAATTTAGCTTTTGAACCTTTACATCCAGGGTAAACAGGAACATCCTCAATAATTGCAAAAGGAACATCTTCAATAACTTCCTCTTCTTCTTCAACTTCAATGATTTCTTCAACCTCAATTGCTTCATCCTCATCAGTTTCAGTAGATTCAATTACAGTTTCTTCAATTTCTTCTTCATCTTCAACAACTTCAATTTTATCAGGTGTTGGCGGTGGTGGAGTTTTTGGTTCTGGCGGCTTAACTTGTTCAATTTCAACAACTTGTTCGTCGTCTTCAATATTTAAAACTACCGGACCTAAATCATCAATAACTCTATCGTAAGTCTTTTTTTCAATTGCTAAATAAACAATTAAAAGAGCTAACACTAGCCCTAATTGCATAAACAATTTACTATAGTTTTCTAAGTTTGCTTTTGGATTCTTCTTGATTTGCATCTCTTAAAATTTTATGGTGTGCTAATTTAATAATTTAAATGTAATTTTTGAGAAAATTGTTCTGTTAATTCAAATGATGTTTTAAAAAAAATCTTTTGAAAAACAAAATTGCTAATATAATCCCTCCCATATTTGCAATAACATCAACATAATCAGCTTGTCTGTAAGATGTTAATACTCCTTGTAAAACTTCAATAACTATGCCATAAATAAAAATAAAAAAAGCGAAAACATACATTCCTTTTTCTTTTTTAAAATGTTGTTGTAAAGCAATTATCCAGAAAAAAGTCAGCAAACAATATGCTGATAAATGTATTAATTTATCAATATTATTTACTTTAATGGGAACAATATTAGCTGGAGGAATTAAACTCCCTATTGTTAGGGTAATGGTCAATAAAATTGCAATAATTAAATAAATTTTACGCATCGATAAGCTCTTGATATTCTTCAGCTGATAACAAATAGTCAACTTGAGAAAATTCAGAAATAGCAATTTTAATCATCCATCCCTCTCCATAAGGGTCTGTATTTACTTTTTCAGGTTCGTCTTCTAGCACTTCATTAAATTCCACAACTTCACCTGTCAAAGGCATAAATAAATCTGAAACAGTCTTAACAGCTTCTACAGATCCAAAAACATCCTCAATTTCAACGGTTTCGTCAACTATGTCAACATCAACATAAACAATGTCTCCTAATTCTTTTTGTGCAAACTCAGTAATTCCAACTGTTGCTATTTCATCTTCAATTTTAATCCATTCGTGATCTTTGGTGTACTTCAATTCTGATGGGATATTCATTATTATAATCTCTATTTTTATTAATTAATTTCCTAATACATATCGAATACTTAACCCTGAACTAATAGATTGACGGGGGAAAGTAGTTGAAACTGCATATTGTGATGAACTTTGATCGAAATAGAATGATGCGGTTAAACTTTTATTTAAAGCATAATCTGCAAAGAATTTTAATGACAACAATCGCTGACCTCCAGTTACCTGATCATTTTCTTCGTCAATAGCTCTAATTATTGTTTTATTATCACGTAACGATATATCTGCCCTTAAATTTAAATCTCCTTTAATTTTGGTTTTTTTACCTCCAAAATTAAATTGCATTGGTAAATCTTTAATTCTATAACCAAGCCCAACAACATATTCTACTCCTTTTATGTGAGTGATAGTATTGTTATTAAAATTCAATGTTAAGCCTCTATCTTTATTTATTCTACCAGACACAGATACTGAATTTTTCATTTTCATATCTACTTTGACAAGTGGCGAGAATTCTTCAATTAAATTCACATTAGTAAACAAAGTTTTGCTAAAATAGTTTCCAGCAATATCAGTTTTTGAATAAGGCTCATCTGCATTATATTCTAAATTATTACTAAAGTTTGTAATTGAATACATTGAGTTGTAACTATGAGATATTGAAAAACTTCTAAAATGTTTTTTAAACCATTTCATTTTCATAAACCCTTTGTAGTTGATTTGCCATCCAGGAATAGGTATATTTCTGAAAGCTTTCAAATTAACATTCGAAGCATCGGAACCTGAATAAGCTGCAATAAATGCAGGTAACATAACTGACTGACTTGTTTGTCCATATCCTGAAACAGGTTGTCCATTTTGGGTTGCCAATCGGTTGGCAATTATTGCTCTATTGGCTTTAAATTCTTCAAAATTAGCATCTTCATTTTTAAAAGCACTACCCAATAAATTATAACTTATACTAAAATTACCATATTCTGTAATTGGCGAATTTGTAATTAATGAATTATTTATGACGTCTAATTGCTGAGAAGAATTTTTAGTATATGTTTTATTTCCTCTAAACTCAATATCTAAATATTTCAATGGTTCAACTGTAATATTTAAGTCAAGTTTATTTAAATGAGTTTGACTATATGTTTTATTATAATATGGATCAGTATCTTTTCTTGATATTAACCATCCATTTTCAATGGCTTTTTGTCTGATATCTATTTGGCTACCAAAAACAAAACCTAAACTTGGCGCTAAATTTCCATTGAAATTATCACGTCCTAAAAATCCTATTTCAGGAACATAACCTGGCAAATAAGTACCATTGTTTTCGGTATAATTTACTCTTGCTTTTTTTATGGACGTAAGTAAACCATAAAAAGTTTTCCCTACTTTTCCTCCAACATATTTCTTTTTCATACCTCTTCCACGAGTAACCGCTGGCTGACCTTTGTTTTTTGACTTATCTTTTTTTGCGGCAGTACTTTTTTTAATAAATAACTTTTCTAAACCAATATTTTTATAAAATTTATTAAAATCTACATTGGCTCCCAAAGTATGTGTATTTGAATTTTGTATTACGTTACCAACCTGAGAAACATAAGATTGTGAAGCTGCCTGCCAATCAAAATCAGCCGTATAAGCATAATCAGCTTTTATAAAATCTAAGTAAGGTAATTTATCAATTGGAAGTTTGTAAGTGCCATTTAAAGATTGATGGTAATGATCTGGGCGACCAATTGAAAAGAAATTATCAAAAATCTTAACTTCATCACTTGTTTCAAAATCATCATATACATAATTGTTGCTGGCCCTAAAATTAAATTGCAACGATTTTGTAAGATTGTAACCTATGTTATAATCCCAATCAAACATAAAATGACGCTGTTCCAATGTTGGTAATTCAGGAAGACCTTCAATTAAGCTACGTGACAATTGTTCATTGTATCTTCTAAAAATATTTGAATTAACCGAAATTGTTGATGGCAACAAATTAATATTAAAATCTTTTATGAATTTTAAGTATTTACTATTCAAAGCTGTCCAATTTTTAAATGGTTCAATACTTTTTGCCTCAAAATTGTAGTTATAATTTGCTGAAGCCCTAACATTTTGTTCTAAATCTTTTTGAATATTATAGTCTTTATGAAAAGTCTCATTATATGCATAAGAAACCGATAAGTTTTCTACCGAATAAAAACGCTGCTTTTTATCACTTGACGGATTTCGTTGCTTTCTTACATTTATCAAACTTATGCTTCTACGCTTTGTGTAATCTCTTGCTTTTCCGCTATTTGGATTGATATCTTTTGCATCGTCAAATAAAACATCTTGGTACTGAGGATCATATTTTGGATCCCTAACTTCTTCAGCTATACTATAATTTAAAGGCAATTGAATTCCCCATTTTTTTGGCAATAACTGACCTAAATTTACATTGGTTACTAAATCGTACAATTTAGTATCTTCCTGACTTCTTTCATTCACTCTTTGCTCAATACCTCCAAAACCTTGTGTTTCCATTCTCCCAGTTACTGCAACGTCAGCAAAATCGGCAAAATTAGCATCGGCACTAACTACTGCAGCCCAACCACCATCATTATCAAATTCCGAAACACGCATTTCATTAAACCAAACTTCGCTACTTTGATCAATGTTTGAAACATTTTTAACACCAAGCATAATAGTTTTAATATTTGCTAGGTTAGGGTTTCCTTTTACTCTTATATCGTAACCTTCCAGTCCTTCAATAGGAGACGGTGTTCCAACTGCCGGATATAACTCATTTGGCACTATACCTGCTTCAAAACGCAACAGCTTTAATTTACCTAAGTCTTCTAAAAATGCGTCTAAATTATTTTCTGTTGGCCAAACCTCAACTCTGGATGAAGCACCATAGTCAGATACCTTTAATAATTTTTCTAACTGATAATAATTATCATTCAAATCACTACCAATTCTAACTATTGCCTTTAATTCATCATCCTGAACCTGAGCTTTTACCTGGATTCCCTCAGCATGTAAAAACAATTTTAAATGTTTATACATTCTTAAATCAACCTTCACGTTTTTAAACATTGCCCTGGTTTCATCAGGTTGTAAATCGGTCACTTTTAACGATAAACTTTGCTCGTTTTGTTTTTGTAAGGTGGTACTACCCCTTAAAATTTCACGCTCAATTCCAGGCGGTAACACATATGATATTGGTGTTCTGTTTTCATTTTCTTGAATATTGACAACCCCCACTTCAAAATTTTGCAGTTCTGCATTTGTTAAATTTACAGGAGGATTTATCGCTTCATCTAGTGTTTTAGTATATCGTCTCCAATCTCCACGCACAAGCTGCAATTCACCAAATCTTAATACCACGGGCATTTTAAACTTGGTTAAAAACATACGCATAAAACGAATGGAATTATAACCTGTAATTCCATTTATAACCTCATCGGGTGTTGCAACCTGAATTCTAAATTGTAGCCATCTGTACTCTTTTTCACTCCCATCTTCTAATTCTACTTTTACAATTTTTTCATCTACAATATTATTTTTACCAACTATTAAATCATTCTTATTCAATGACACTTTATATTGATAATAACTCTCTACGGAATTCATTGTTTGATCCTTGTTTATATCTTCAGTATCGGGATAAGTAGTTGCTGAAGTTGGGTAACTTTCGGGAGACAAATTATTAGTAGGTGAATTTCCTTGGGTATTGTTATATTTTTTATAACGGGTTATAATAGAAGCATCAATGTTATCATATTCTGAACTTCTGAAATAACTATAATTATCGTTGGAAGGATCAACTCCAAAGCTAGTTCCAAATTTGGTTATTTCTTCTTCATCATTCAAACCATCAAAACCAACGTCTTGCACTAAACGTTCAGCATCACTATCACTAAAGGCATATAACAATGATTGTTTGGTTGGAACTTTCCCCCAGTCAGTTTCATCAAAATTAGTATCCAATGCATCAACAGGTAGTCCATTTTCATACATTTTTCTGCCATCTTTTAACACATCTTCTGAAATATTCCCCAAGTTAAAATACAAATCACCAACTTGATTGTTTGAATCAAAAGGATCAATTCCTGAAGGCAAACCTTCTTCATTTGTAATGGAATAATGATCGTAAGGATCCATTAACCAAAACTGAATATATTCAACATTTGATTGCTCAAAATTAGTAGTATTTAAAGCTCTGGTAATACCTGCCCAACGTTCTTCGGGATCGGTAAATTTACCATCACCACCAACATTGTTGGTGTCATAATTATAGCTTCCTCGTTCATTAGGAAAATATGCTAAATCAAAAGTTCGAACAATCGTAGATTGTGTTAAATCTAAATCTTGTTCAGGGAACAATTCTTCATAACGAACTCTTCTTACCTCAGCTCTTGAAAGCTCTGTATTATCAACATTACTTGGTTTGGTTGAAGAACCTCCATAAAATAACGGGTCAATAATATACCAAGATAGTTTACCGCGTTTGTATCCATAGGATAAATCGGAAGCATCACCATTAAAGTTAAAATTGTCTTGATATTGAGGTGTACTTGCTAAATGCCATTGTTGAATGGATTTAATTTCTAAAGGAATTTGAGACCCTTCAAAATCATCAACGTATGAAGTTGCCTCACCACCTTGCTCAATTCTTTTCGGCGAACCTGGTTTTAAATATGCAAAATCACCTCTAATTGAGAAATTTGAAACAGCATCAGTATCAATATTTGGAAGTTTATTAACTAATTTTGTTAAAAATGGGACTTCAGTTCCGTAATTAGCATTTATTCCAAAAATAGTATTGTTTATTGGCTCTTGACCAAACAATGCTTTTTGAGTTATTGGCTTTTCATTTAGATTTAAAAATGTGGCACCTGCAACAAATTTATCTGAAAACTGATGCTCAATATCAACACCTAAAAATCGTTTTGTCTGTAAATTAAATGTTGCATTATTTTCGACCGAAACTTCAATTGGTGCATTGGAAGCTTCCAAACTAGGATTCACAATTTGAACCCTACCCATTTGATAATCTACCACATAATCAACACCCTCAACAAGTTCCCTACCTCCTGAAGTTACTCTAACCGAACCTTTCGGAACATTAAATGCTCCTAAAGGAATACCATTGGCACTCTCAGATTTGTGATAGCCTTTTAACACATATTTGTCCTTATTCTGAAAATTATTTTTAGCTTCTGATTGCGTAATTTCATACAATTCATTAAAAATAAATTTTTCATCTGCTACATTAGTAAGCTTTGCTTGTAAATCGTCTCCAAATGGCTCTACTGTTGGAAAAATAATATAACCCTTTTCTGAATTTACAGTAGCTCCTTCAACATAATCAAAATATCCATCACCTTCAGGAGTTTCAAACTGACTTTGATCTAGTCTATCAATATTCAATAAATTCAACAACGTTTTGTCAGATATTCCAGTAGTTTGGGCATTTTGCAAAACATTAATTGGCACTCCCGTTTCGTCATCGGCATACAATAATTCTAACCTAAAACCATCAGGTTGCATTCTGTATGTTTGAAGTGAATATACATTCTTCATCATTAAATCCCACATAGGAATTTCAGTACTAATAATTTCGCTTCGTAATAACTTCACAACAATATTATCAGGAGCAATAATTCCGTCACTTGTAAATTCACCAACTTTATATACCTCCGCTTGGCCACTAACAGTATATTCATAAGCCACTGCTAGCACATCAGAATCTGCCAATCTTCTATTAAGTGAAATAAATCCTAATTGAGGATGAATAGTAAATTCATCGGGACGTAATTTTATAGCATTTTCTAAAACTGAATAATCTCGACCTTGCTGCATTGAATAAGCAGCTAATCCATCTCCAACTGTAGCAATATTTCTAACCGCATTGCCCGTTGTTAAAATGTTTGAGACATTATTTGCTTCATTAAAAGGAAGTAATGCTCCAGAAACAGGAATTACATTTGCAGGTCCAATATTGGTTGGATCTCCTTCAGCCAAATCAGCAACAGCAACAATATTTCTAATATCAACAGTAGTGGCATTTCTGTTCGTTATCCAAACTTCAACTTTTGAAATATTTACAGGACTACTTATTAATGGAAACTGAGTCATTGCATTATTGTAATTATCTCTAAAATACTGTGATAAGAAGAAATGGCGATTTTCGTCATAATCCGATGTCTGCAATTCAAATTCTTGAATTGTTGAACCACCTTGAGCTGCAACTGAACGTGTTTGTGATTTTTGCTCAGCAAAAACCCCGGTAACAGTTGTTTTTCCAAATTTTAATTGTGTTTTCACACCAAATAAACTTTGAGCCCCAACAATTAATGAATTTTTTAAGGGCATACTTACGTTACCTACTTCAACTTTTTGCAATATATCGTCTTCAGTCGGTGTGTATTCTAATTTTATTTGATTTTGAAAATTAAATGTTGATTGTGTATCGTACTGAGCTCCAACTTTCAAACGCTTTCCAACTTTAGCTTGAATACTTGCGCTAATTTCCTGATCAAAATCAAAGGTAAAACTACTTCTATTTTTTTCTGAAAGCTGGGGATTATCAACGTTCTGATACAATAATCCCATTTTAACCAACACAGAACCTGTAGGATTTACTTCAATAGTATTTCCTCCAAAAACAGATTCAAAAAAGTTAGAATTTACATAGTAGGTTGGTAATAAATTTTTTTGAGCGGTGGCACTTCCCTTTCTTTTGCTATTTGTTGCGTTAACTTTTTCCTTAAAATAACCCAACATATCTTTTTTAAGTTTATATGCTTTGTATTCTTCTTGAGACATATAAACAGGGCGCTTTATTGAATACTCTCCTATTTTTTCAACAATAATATACTGTTTTAAATCTGTATCGTAAATAATATCAGTTTTTGAGGGATCGGATAAAAACAAACCTCCAGAGTCACTTCCTTTAAAAGGATATTTTAATGAATCAACCTTTGAATTTATCTTAGTTGTATCCTTATTAGCTGAAGGTGTAATTATTTGACTTCTCACATTTAAGGAAATCAAACTAACCACAAAAACTAAAAAATATATACAACTTGTATTTATCTTCTTCAAACCTATAAATTTTTAAGTGCCTTTTTTATTAAAACCTCAACACTAATTGCGTTGTCTTCTAACAAGATTTTATCAATTACTTTTTCACACTGTTTTTTATTAAAACCTAAAACATCTAGAGCAATTAACGCTTCATTTTTATTCGTATTGCTTTCAATTTCAGAAACTTCATCAATTGCAAAAGTTTTTAATATCTTATCTTTTAAATCAACTAAAACACGTTGTGCTGTTTTTACACCAATTCCCTTAACAGATTGTATAACCCCAACATTTCCAGAAGCAATGGCTTGTTGAATTTCGTCAGTGCTCATTGATGATAACATGGTTCTGGCGATACTTGGTCCAACACCAGAAACTGAAATTAACATTCTAAATATTTCGCGTTCAATTTTATCAATAAACCCAAATAATGTATGTGAGTCTTCTTTTACAGCCAAATGAGTGTATAAAAACACCAATTCAGAATCTGAAATTTTTGAATATGTATTTAAGGAAATGTGCAACAAGTATCCAACACCATTGACTTCAACAACGGCATAGGTAGGATTTTTTTCAACTAATTTACCTTTTAAATGGGTGATCATTTTACAGCACTTTATTAACCACCAAATGTAGTAAAATATTCTTTATGATTTTTAGCATTTTCTTGAACATCTACAATAGCTACACAAACCATATTTACAATTTCATCAACACTTGCTCCTAACTGTAAAATATGAACTGGTTTTTTCAACCCCATAACAATAGGTCCGATAGATTCAATATTATTCAGTCGCTTGATTAGTTTATAGCTTATATTTGCTGAATTTAAACTTGGAAAAATAAGTCCATTAACTTTTTTATTGTGAATTTTTGAAAAAGGAAATTTCTCTGCCCTCATAGTTTTGCTTAACGCAAAATCTGCTTGTATTTCACCGTCTATTTTAATCTCTGGATAATTTTCATGAATAATTGCAACGGCATTTGAACATTTATTTGCTGATTTAGAATTTGCCGAACCAAAATTTGAATACGATAGCATTGCTAAAAAAGGATCAATTCCAAAAATTTTCATAACTCGATTAGTCATCCTTGCTATTTGAGCCAATTCTTGTTCGTTTGGGTTTATATTGAATGCTGTATCAGAAAAAAACATAGGACCTCTATCAGTCATCATAATATTAGTTGCAGCAACCCTTTCAACACCTTTAGCCTTTCCAATTAACTCTATCATTGGTTTTGCTACAGTAGGATAACTTCGTGAATATCCTGTTACCAAAGAATCAGCTTCACCTTCATTTACCATCATTGCTGCAAAATAATTTCGTTCACGCATCCACTTTTGAGCATCTAAAAGTGTAATCCCTTTACGCTGATGTTTTTCAAAATAAATTTTAGCAAAATGATTTCGACGTTTTTTTTCTTTGCTTGATTTTGGGTCAATTATAGGAAGATTAGCTTCAAAATTCAACTCCTCCATTAACTCTTTAATTATTTCCTTATTCCCTAATAAAATTGGTTTCCCAATGCCGTCATCGTGAACAATTTGAGCTGCTTTTAAAACGTCTAAATGATCAGCTTCAGCAAAAATAACACTTTTCGGATTTGCCTGAGCACGAGACCTTAGCATACGCATTAATTTATTTCCTGTTCCTAATCTTTCCGCTAAGTTTTCTTTATATGCTACCCAATTGGTAATAGGTTCTTTTGCTACACCCGACTCCATTGCTGCTTTTGCAACAGCTGGAGGAACTTCGGTTATTAACCTATGATCAAATGGTTTTGGGATTATATACTCTTTACCATACTGAATATTAATTTCTCCATATGTAATATTAATCTGCTCAGGCACTGATTCTTTAGCTAGATTTGCTAATGCGTGAACCGCTGCCATTTTCATTTCTTCATTAATTTTTGTTGCTCTAACATCTAAAGCTCCTCGAAAAATAAAAGGAAAACCAAGTACATTATTCACTTGATTAGGATGATCAGATCGGCCTGTAGCCATAATTACATCTTTACGAGTTTTAACAGCTAAATTATATCCAATTTCTGGGTTTGGATTTGCCATTGCAAAAACAATTGGATCGTTTGCCATAGATAACAACATTTTTGGAGTGAAAACATCTGCAATTGATAAACCAATAAAAACATCTGCATTTATCACAGCTTCTTCCAACGTGAAGATATCTCTATTAGTTGCAAATTCAATTTTTTGAGGAGTTAAATTTTCAATATCATTTCTAATTACACCTTTGCTATCACACATTACAACATTTTCTTTTTTCACACCTAGTGATAGATACAAACGAGTACATGAAATTGCTGCTGCTCCTGCTCCATTTATCACAATCTTTAGTTTTGAAATATCTTTATTCGTAATTTCAACAGCATTTTTTAAGGCTGCTGCAGAAATAATTGCAGTCCCGTGTTGATCGTCATGCATTACCGGTATATCCAATTCATTCTTTAACCTTCGTTCAATTTCAAAAGCTTCAGGTGCTTTAATATCTTCTAAATTAATTCCGCCAAAAGTTGGTGCAATGTTTTTTACAGTTTCTATAAATTTATCAACATCTTTTGTGTCTACTTCAATATCAAAAACATCTATATCAGCAAATATTTTAAAAAGCAAGCCTTTTCCTTCCATAACAGGTTTTGAAGCTTCAGGACCAATGTCGCCCAGACCTAAAACTGCCGTTCCGTTGGATATTACAGCTACTAAATTCCCTTTTGAAGTGTATTTATAAACATTATTCACATCTTTTTCAATTTCTAAACAAGGTTCAGCAACTCCTGGAGAATATGCTAAGGATAAATCTTTTTGTGTAGCATACTTCTTTGTTGGCAACACTTGAATTTTTCCAGGTGTTGGTTTTGCATGGTATAACAATGCCTCTCTTCGTTTTTTTGAATTATTCATAAAAATTTAATTTTAATGTAAGCTAGCAAATTTATATAATTAATAATCATTTAACTCAATTAATGACTTATTGTATTTTTAAGAATTAGTTGTTTAAAAAAGAAATGTTGCGATTTAACCCTGTAAACTTAGTTCTTTTTACTGCTGACTTTTTAAAAACCTGTTTAAATACATCTTCAGTGATTTCTTCCCAATCATTTCTAGTCATAGAAAGTAAATCGGGATGTGGGTTAAATTTTTCTTCGGAATGAGGTGTTGAAAATCGATTCCACGGACAAACATCCTGGCATATATCACAGCCAAACATCCAATCCTCAAATTTTCCTTTCACAAAAGAGGGAATTTCATCTTTCAATTCTATCGTAAAATATGAAATGCATTTACTCCCATCCACAGTATTATTTGGTAAAATTGCATCAGTAGGGCAGGCATCAATACATTTTGTACATTTTCCGCAATGGTTAGTTGCAAAAGGATTGTCATAATTTAGTTCTATATCTAATATTAATTCTGCTAAAAAGAAAAAGGAACCCTTATTTTTTTGAATTAATAAAGAATGTTTCCCTCTCCAGCCCAAGCCACTTTTTTGAGCCCAGGCTCTCTCCATAACCGGAGCAGAATCTACAAAAGCTCTGCCGTTTACTTCTCCTATTTCGTTTTGAATGAAAAACGAAAGTTCTTTTAATTTTGATTTTAATAGATGATGGTAATCTTCGCCATACGCATATTTAGCTATTTTATAGGAATCTTTATTTTGAATTTCTTCTGGAAAATAATTAAAAGAAAGTGCAATTACCGACTTTGCTCCTTCAACCAACAATCTTGCATCTAAACGTTTGTCAAAATAATTTTCCATATATTTCATTTTACCATGAAAACCATTTTTTAACCATTGTTCAAAATGAGTTGCTTCTTCTTCTAAAAAATCAGCTTTTGAAATACCACAACTATCAAAACCTAAACGTTTTGCTTCTTGTTTAATTAAATTTGAATATTTCTGAAGATTTTTCATTAAATACAAAACTAAAAAAAACCTGCAAAAGCAGGGTTTTTTAAATATTATTTCTTTTTACCATTAAAATAATAGGTGGATTCGTCAGGTCTAAATGCTCTATCAAACCACAAGGGTCTTCGTTCTCCATTTGGACCGGGAGCAGGCCGAGTCATAGCTAACCATTCTTTATAAACTTCATGCGATTTATTCGTATCTACAAAGATGTCTCCATATTTTTCGCCCTCTTTTGGCTTTTCAATTCTCACTCGCTGATGCCAACAATGCATTCCTGAAATAGGATCTGGATGAACAGCGTGTGTAATATTTTGATGTACTCCTCCGTCTTTCCAAAAGATACGTTTTGAATCTTTATCGTTTGATTCATAAGGTTTTATTCCTGAAATGGTATTCATTTTCCATCCACCATTACCATCGTTCTCAATATTTACGGTATTTGTTGCCCAGCGATTTCCAATTTTATCCTGTGACCTTCTCCATCGTCCAATATGATGTGAACAAGCCACAACACCTGGCTTCATACTTTGAGTAACCCATACTTTATCTATAAAATAACCAATGTCAGTATTCATTTTTACCAAATCACCCGTTTTAAAATTCCATTTAGCAGCATCTAAGGGATGCATCCAAATAGGATTTCTGTTAGAAATTTCAACCAGCCATTTTGCATTTCCTGATCGAGTATGAATCAAAGTTGGCAATCTAAAAGTTGGAACCAATACATATTCTCCTTTTGACTTATCTAAATTATCATTATGAATATGGCTTTTTATATATGTAGGTGTTGCATATTCAGACCATTTCCAATCTACCATAGTTTGTGAATAAAATTCGTTTTTACGAGATGGTGTTGGAAATCCTACGCAGGCTTTTCCTTCTACCATAACACCAATAGCTTTTCCATCTTTTGAAATTACATCTGTTATCGAATCTACGGTTGAACCTTTTAATTGTTGAGCAGAAAGTTGGTTTTCATTTACTTTGTACGATTCGCCTTTTTCTATTTCAAAAGCTCCATATTTTTGCATATACTGTAATTCGGTTAAACCTTCAGCTTTTGCTTTTTCTGGTAAACCTTTCACTCGCTCAAAAATATATTGGTAATATTCATCAATGGTAATTTTTTCTCCCGGTCGATATGGTGATTCAAAATGTTTACGAATCCCCATACTCCCATCAGGATCAATTCTCCAAGACAATTCAATAAAGAATTCATCTTCTTCCCAAACTTCACCTGGATTCGATTCATAAGTTAGCTTAACAGGCTTACCATTTCTACGTGCAGCTTCACGTAAAACAGGCTGACGGAAAGCAACCCAAGTACCTCCGTGAGTAGCATAACTATTTAAATCGTGTCGTTCAGATGCCAATCCCATTGGTAAAACGAAATCGGCATAAAAAGCTGTTTCATTCCAAGTCGGAGTTAAAGCCGAATGTAATCCAAATTTTGTTTCATCACTATACATCTCCATCCAGGTAAATCCATCGGGATAAGTCCAAACTGGATTAAACACTCGTGAAAAATAAACATCCATTTTACCTCTTCCTTCTTTTAAAAAATGAGGTAATAACTGACTCATTTCAAAAAATGCCATTGGATATTCTTTAGGGAAATGTAGTTCATTCCATTTCTTTTGAGGTTTTGGTGGATTTGGCTGTGTTGGCTTAAACTTGTTCCAAGAATTTGGTGATGTTCCGCCTTTCGCTCCAACTGCGCCAGTAAGTACCGTTAAAAAATGTAAGCACCGAGCAACAGCCCATCCTCCCAAATTTGAAGCTCCAGCTGCACGCCAGTTGTGAGAAGCAAAACGCTCGCCAGCTTCACCAATTTTATGTGCAATTTCGTAAATCATCTCTGCTTTCACCCCTGATTCTTTCTCAGCAAATTCTAGAGTAAATTCTTTATACTCCTCGATCATTGCAGCAATATAATTTTCAAATATTAGTTCTTTATCTGAATGCAAAGCGCATAAGTATTCTTTCCAGTTTGTCCAATTTTCAAGATAATCTTTGTTATATAACCCCTCTTTAAGAATTATTAATGCCATTGCTAACAATACTGCAGCTTCAGTTCCCGGATATGACGGCAACCAATAATCAGACATAGAAGCTGTATTAGACAATCGAGGATCCATTGTTGCTAACTTTGCTCCTTTCATTTTCCCCTCAATAATACGTTGGGCATGTGGATTAAAATAATGTCCAGATTCTAAATGCGCAGAAACTAACAATATAAATTTAGCATTTGCGTGATCTGGTGAAGGCCGATTATAACCATACCATAAGTTATACCCAAAACGAGCTCCTGAAGAGCAAATATTAGTGTGTGAATTGTGCCCGTCAATTCCCCAACCCTGCAGAATCCAGTTCATGAATTTTTCTTTTCCTGGTCTGCCCACATGATAGGCAATTTCATTATGACGATCTTCTAAAATGGCTTGTCTAATTCTATTTGCAATAGTATCTAAAACTTCATCCCACGAAACACGTTCCCAGTCTCCATCTCCTCTTTTTCCTTTTCTTTTTAAAGGAAATAATATGCGATCAGGATCTTTTAGCTGATTTATTGTTGCCGGTCCTTTAGCACAGTTTCTCCCTCTACTTCCCGGATGGTGTGAATTCCCTTCAAACTTTTTAACTTCTTGAGTTTCCTTATCAATAAAAGCTGTTAAACCACAGGCACTTTCACAATTAAAACAGGTTGTTGGAATTATTTGATAGGTCTTTTTCTCTTTTTTTGGCCAAACTTTTGGATTGTATTCTACCCAATTATTCCACTTCTCGGGTGGAGGAAAATTTTCATACATTTTAGCTACTTCTTCATCAGAAAATTGACGCATATCATCATCGAATTTTTGGTAACCTTCTTTATGAAGATCAGGAATCAACCCAATCTTTTCTGAAATATTTTCTATAAACGATGGTTTTTTATATCCCATAATTTTATCTTTTTTAATTAAGCTAACGGAATTCTTTGAGGTGCCTCTACCCAAATTTTTTCTGTTACTAAAATCCCTATCAAAACTAAAACTGAAGCACCAATAGTTAAAGGCTCAGTATCTCCAAAAATTAATAATGTCAACGGAATTATATTTCCTAATAATATTGTTATAAACCAAAAAAGGTTTTTATATTTTCCTTTAGTAATCATTTTTACTACACTTTTGGCTGCAGTTGTTGGATGTGTTATGGTTAATTCTGTAGCCATTGTAAATAAATTAACGGCAATTGCAATAAGCATAATGGTTGATAAAATACTCATCCAATCTTCCGTTCCAAAAATATAAGAAGTCAATACAAAAATTGCTACTCCCGCCATAATGCTGTGTACTAACATATGCAATGGTAATGTTGGGCTTTGCCAAAAATCACGTCCTTTTGCCTGCGCAAATAAAAATGCTGTATAAATAGCTAGTAAAATTGCAAAAACAGCGGTTAACCATAACAATGGCTTTTCAGGAATACCAATTTTGAATAATGTATTTGCTCCCCAGATAGTTACTAATAATCCGAATATTGAAATGGTATAACCACCTTTTACCAACCACGAATTCCACTGTGGACGAAGTAAAACGTTTAAAAATCTATCTGGTCTATCTAAATCCATTACCAAAAACAAACCTGTTAAAGCCAAAGCCACTAGTGAAATTCCTACCGACCATAATTTCGCAGTTGAAGAAATTTCATAACCTAAAACTATGGCTAAAAACGGAATTAAGAATGCTCCAGACGCTATTGCCTTCGTAAATACATACGCTGAAACTTCCCAACCCCATAAAATTCCTTTATCTGGAGTGTCATAAACTCTTCTGGCCTTTCCGCTTAAAACATCAATATAATTCGGATTTTCTGAATCTTTTTGTTGATAAGCTGCCTGAATATCGTTATCAATGGTCATTTGTAATAAATCTACATCGTTATTGGTGTGCATCATTTTTTCAGCAGCTTTTGCAAAATGCCCAACTCCACGAGCTTGTGAATTCCAAAAACCAGGACTCGATTTAGCTGTTGCTTCAGGATTTAAAGAGGCTTCATCAGCATCTATATAAAATAGGTTTGGATTGGTTCCTTTTTCTGGCTTTCGAACTTTTACGGCCTGACGCGCTAATAATTGTGAGATTTCTGTAGTTGGATTGAGCATGTCACCAGCTACAATTGCATGTTCAGGACAAACAGTTACACAAGCTGGCTCACGACCAACTTCAATTCTATGAGCGCAATAATTACATTTAGCTGCTGTATTTGTGTTAGGGTCTATATATAAAGCATCGTACGGACAGGCCTGCATACAGGATTTACAACCAATACAACGATTATTATCGAAATCTACAATACCGTCTTCACGTTTATACAAGGCTTCTACTGGGCAAATATTTACACATGGCGCATCGGTGCAATGATTGCAACGCATTACCGAAAAAATTCTCCGTGTATTAGGAAACTCTCCCTTTTCAACTTGTTTAACATACGTTCTGTTGACACCAATTGCAATATCGTGTTCTGATTTACAAGCTGTTGTACAAGCATGACATCCAATACATTTTCGATTATCTATTATAAAACCATACTTCATTTAAAAAAAAATAATTTGAATACTAACAAATTTAGGTCTTGGAAAATCAACTTTTGTGATGTAAGTTACATTTATTTTTATTTAGAAGGTTTCTAAATTGTTTCGTATTTTATGTAAATAAAATAGTTTATTTTTGTTCGAAATTCTTATAAAAAATGACTGAAATAACTGTTTTATTTTTTGGAATAACGTCTGATTTTGTTGGAAAAAATTCTATAAAATTTAATGTGAAAAATTTATCAACTGTAGCTGATTTGAAATTAAAATTGAGAGATGAGTATCCTTCATTAAAAAATTTACATGAATTTGCTATTGCTGTTAATGAAGAATATGCAGCAAATGAAATGATTTTAAACAACAATGATGTTGTTGCAATTATTCCTCCTGTAAGTGGGGGTTAGTCTCTTAAATATTTTTTATCGACATAAAATGTTCCAAAAGGAATAATTGAAGCTAAAAGTACAATTAACGTTGTTTTGGATTTCCATTCTAATTTAAACTTCAGCATAAGCGTTAAAATCACGTATGCAATAAACAAAATTCCGTGTGGCATTCCCAATATTTTCACGTAGGTATCAACTCCTAGAGAGTATTTTATTGGTGTTGCAATAAACAATAACAATAAGTACGAAACTCCTTCAAAGACACTAACAATTCTAAATATATTTTTCATCAATTTTACAGTTAGTTAAAGATTGACGAAAATACATTATATATTTCTTAAATTTGGTGAAATTTTAGTTAAAAAATGGCAAGTAAAACATCTATTAAAATAACATCTGAAAAATTAAATCTTCAAGAATGCAACAACTTTGTACAAGACAATTCTTGTGGAGGAATCTCAATATTTGTTGGTACGGTTAGAAATACAACAAAAAATAAAACTGTAACTTTATTAGATTTTAGTGGCTACAAGCCGATGGCTATTAAAGAAATGCAAAAAATTGCAGATAGTGCATTAGAAAAATTCAATATTCATAAAATTGCCATTCATCACGCCTTAGGAAAATTACAAATTAGTGATGTTCCTGTTATAATAGCTGTTTCTTCAGAACATAGAAAAGCTGCTTTTGAAGCTTGTAAATTTGCCATTGACACTTTAAAAGAAACGGTTCCTATTTGGAAAAAAGAACATTTTGAAGATGGAGAAATATGGGTAAATGCTCACCCCTAATTAAATTTTTGTATTCCACCAACTAAACTTAAAACAGATAAGAGGGGATATTTCTTTTTTAAATTTAATGTTACGGTATAGCTAGTGATTCCTTTATTACAAACTATCACATAATTCTTATTAAAATCTGGATTAAAACCTTCATAGTCGAAACTTTGAAATGGCTTTTTTATCTTAACCTTAAAAGGAATTTTTGTTTCAAGGTTGTTAATTACACTCACTATTTCAAGGTTTCTATCATCAATTCTTTTTTTAAAATCAGAAGAAGATATTAATAATTTAGGATCTTGAACTTTACAGGGTTTATCTAAATAATGATACGATTTAAATATCTCCTTAATATTTAGACTTTTATTTTTTTTCAACTTCATTTTAAATTGAGAATTTTCTAAAGCATTATAAATTAATAACTGGTTTGATAATAATTTACCCGTTTTTGTAATCAGCTTTATTACTTCATTTACCTGTAATAACGCAATGATTCCAACTATTGGATTCATAGTTCCAGCATCTTCACAATTAGGAATATCTGTTGCTATTTCAGGAAATGCATCTCGTAAATTTGTTGAAAAACCTTTATTTTCATTTACATTAAAAGTAGCCACATATCCATCAAACTTATACAATGACCCATATACAAGTGGCTTTTTAGATAGCACACAGGCATCATTAATCAAATATTTGATTGGTAAACTATCGGTTCCATCAACAACTACATCAAAACCCTTCATTAATTCTAAAATAGAATTTTTAGCAATAGCATTATTAGTAAAAGTGACATTGGTAAAAGGTGCTTTTTTTGAAATTTCATCAGCTAATTGCTCAACTTTAGGTGTATTGATTGAATCAACATTATAAAAAATCTGGCGATGTAAATTAGATGCCGAAACTGTATCGAAATCAACCAAATGTAAGTGACCAATTCCACTTGCCGCTAAATATACAGCAGCCGGACTTCCAAGACCTCCACAACCAATAATCAACACTTTTGCGTTTTGCAAACGCTCCTGACCTTGTTTACCAATTTCAGGAAGTGTGGTTTGACGCTTAAAAAAATCTTCCTTAGTTAATTTCATTTTTCCAATTTAGATATTCCTAATTCATTTAAATAATAAATACCATCTACAATAGTAAAATTTGCATTTAAGTTTTTAAGGTAATTGAAATACTGCAAATCACCAAAACCATAAACTGTTGCTGAATCCTGCCACAACAGTAATTCTTTCATAATTTCTTTTTTTGAAAATGAATTTTCATTAATTATTTGAAGAATTTTATTTTCAATTTCATTCAATCTATTTTCTGCTGGAAATCTTTTTAAATGCTGCTCAATTGCTTTTGGCAAATACGGAAATTTCGGATTCTTAAAGTCAAAATCCCTGAGTTTATCTTTATTATTTTCAACAAATACTTTCCAGCATTCATCGGCGAATTTCAGATTAGGCTTTGTTATTTTTATCTTATTCTCGAATAAAATTTCATAATCATTTGAAGTATAATCTGATAAATACTGAAGTTTATCTTTTCCTTTTTCATATCCGACACATATTAATGAGTAGCTTACATCTTTTCGAAAACTTTTTAATAAATAAGATAAAACAGCTAATAAATTAACTTGACAAAACAAATGGTATTCAAACCAAAGCACTACTTCATTTACACCTTTCAAATCTTCTAATTGAATTATTTGCTTAATAGTTTTATCGAAGTATTCAATTTTTAAAACTTCAAAATTAGTTTGAAAATAGTGATAACGATTCATCCAAAAATCATCAGAACCAACTTCTTTCTCCAGTGGCCCTTCACACAAGAGTTCACGCCAAACTATAATTTCACCTTGCAGGTTAGATTGTTTTAAAATTTCAGCTGTACTATCGCCATTTACAACGTGTAAAATATTATCCATTTATCTCTTTATAAGCAGAGTTGTATTCTTCAGGTGTGTTAATATTTCTAATTAAACTATCATCAACTTCTACAATTTCAACATCTGAATTTATCAAAATTTTCCGAGGACACGAATAACCCTGAGCTAAATAATTCAACAAAAGAGTATAACTTTTTGGTTCCCAAATGGTAATTAGCGGTTCTGGAAACTTTTTACCTTTACCTTTTATTGTTGTCGCCACTTTTGATGGATTTCTATGTTTTAACAATAATTGAATAATTTCATCATTCACAAAAGGTAAATCTGTTGCTAAAACCAACCAAGCTGAATCAGGGTCTTGCTGAAAAGCAGAACAAATAGCTCCAAACGGACCTAATCCTAGAAGCTTATCGGTAATTTTATTTTCAACACTAACTTCTTGTTCTTGTCTAACAGACAAGAACGTTTTAATATTATGATTTTCAAGTAATTCAATGGCAACATCTCTATGACTCTTTCCGAAAAAATCAAGTTTACCTTTATCTTTACCCATCCGTACACTTTTACCGCCAGCAAGCACCAAACCTTGAATTGGAGCAATCTTTTCCTTTATTAAGTTTTCTATATGTTTTGAAATTTTATCAATTTCTGAAATATGATAACAATGCAAATTTTTTATTTGAGGATTATGATCTTCTAAAAACTCAAAATATTGAGAATCTTCACTCAACTTAACTATAAATTGAATTTGATCCAATTGATCTAAACGCTTTAAAACTGACGCTTCTTTTTCATTGTCTAAAATCAATATTTGTTTTGAGCCCTTATAATGATTTCCATTAATAAACACATAATCAAATTGTGAAAACTGGATTCTCTGATTAAATTTATTTATATCAAAATTTGAATTACTCTGTAAACTTCCTGAAGAATGAAATGTGAAAGTTTCCAATGTGTTTTTAGTTACATTTTTGTTATGTGAAGCATCAAAATACGCTAATTTGTAACTTGATAATTCATCTGAAACCTGCTGAACAAGTTTTGAAATAATACTACATTTTGTTCCTAGAAAAGCTATTTCATTAGGAGCATAAATATCATTATTTCGTAATTTTAATTTTGCGTGTTTTTGATGTTTACCCATTTTTAATATCGCTTTTTCCTCCAGTTTTTTCGATTAATTTCACTTCTTTAATTATCATTTTTTGCGAAACAGCTTTGCACATATCATACACGGTTAATGCAGCAATATTTGCACCGGTTAAGGCCTCCATTTCAACACCTGTTTTCCCTTCAATTAAAACTTTACATAAAATTTCAATATGTTCTTCATCTATGATATCTATGTCTATACCAACTCCATTAATTAATAACGGATGGCACATTGGAATTAACTCTGAAGTTTTTTTTACAGCTTGAATTCCAGCAATAATAGCTGTTTGAAAAACTGGGCCTTTTTTAGTGACCAATTCTTCATTATTGAACAATGAAATTATTTCGGTTCCTAAAAACATTGTAGCTTTTGCAGTCGCTTTTCGTTTGGTGATTTTTTTATCACCAACGTTAACCATTTTTGGTTGATTCTTTTTATTAATATGTGAAAATTTTGATTCCATAATAAAATTCAAATTAAGAATACCCTTTTATCTATAACTAATTAAAGAAAATACTTCGCCTTTGATAAAATTGGTTTTAGTATCTGGTAATTCCAAAAAAGCATCAGCATCTACTAAATTAGCTAAATCTCCCGAACCTTTTCCGGTAATTGGAGTTGCGTAAATTATACCCTCTTTTTGATGTATTTTTACTTGTAAAAAATAAGTCAACTCAGGTTTAAAAATAAAGTTTTCTGTTAACACTGCAGTTGTATTATTTTCAAAATTCAACTCTATAGATTTATGATACCAAGATGTAAAATATTTCAAACAACTTACATACGTTGAAACTGGATTTCCTGGAAACGCGAAAACAGTTTTAGTTTCTTTTTTCCCAAACCAAAATGGTTTTCCCGGGCGTTGTTTCACTTTATGAAATAATTTCTCCACACCTAATTCATCTAATACTTCGGGTATAAAGTCAAATTTACCTTTTGAAACCGCTCCACTAAAAATAAGCACATCAAAATCTTTTAAAAATTGATTAATTTTTTCTTTTAATGAATTTTTATCATCTAAAATATGTGCCGTTTCAGCTTTAATATGAAGTCGTTTTAATAAAGAAACCAAAGTATAAACATTACTTCTTCTAATTTGATATTCAGAAGGTGTTTTGCTAACTTCAACCAACTCATTTCCAGTAGAAACAATCATTACTTTTGGCTGCTTAGCCACTTTAACTTTTGATTTTCCAACAGTTGCCAACACTCCAATTTCAGCCGAAGTAATTTGAGTGTTTTCTCGAATTAAAATAGTCCCTTGCTTTCTATCTAATCCTTTTTTATGAATATTTTGAAAATATTTCAAGTTTTCAACATTCACTTTTGCCTTTCCATTTTCAATATCTAATAATTCATATTGAATAACGGCATTACAACCATCAGGAAGCATTGCTCCGGTCATAGCTTCAATACAATTTTCAGAATTTTGCATCGTAAGTTCTGGACTTCCTGCAGCTTGAACCCCTTCAATTGTAAAAACTCTTTGACCTTTACTAAAAGCATCAACATTTAAGGCAATACCATCCATACTTACTCTGTCAAATGGTGGAAAATCTCTATCGGCAACAATATTTTCTTTTAAAATTCTTCCTTCACTATCTAAAAAATCAATTTCTTCAACACCAAATTCTTCAGTGTTTTTTAGTATAATTTCTAACGCTTTTTGTACGGTTTTTAAACTCATATTATATAAATTCCTGCCTTCACAGGAATGACAATTACTTTATTTATTGTGGTTTTAAAATAGCTTAACCACCTATTGTTGACATACTTTCGGAAACATCATTACCTCTATTTTCTTCAGCAATAAAGCCGTTTTTTGGTTTCTTATGAATCGTTTTTATAAACAATTCTTTCAAATCATTATCACTTGCTCCATTTCTAATAAAATCTCGAACATTAAAAACGCCTCCATCAAATAAACAGTTTTTGAACATTCCTGTTGCAGTAATTCTAATTCTATTACAATCGTTACAAATGGTGCGTGTAAAAGCTGGAATTATTCCGAAAGTTCCTTTATAATTTGGCACTCTAAAATTTATTGAAGTTGATGATTTTTTAGCAGAAATTTGTTCAATTTCAGAGTATTTAATTTTAATATGTTTTAATATTTTATTGAAATTCCATTCATCTTCCATAATTCGCTGACCCTGCCCATTAAAAGGCATTTCTTCAATAAAACGAACTGCAATATTTTTATCTTTTGAAAGCTCTATAAAATCAATAATTTCATCGGTATTAAAACCTGATTGAACTACCACATTCAGCTTTAAGTTTAAATTACTTTTTTCCAATAGCTCAAGAGTTTCAAATACATTTTCAAAAACATCACGACGTGTAATTGTAGCAAATTTTTCTTTATGCAAACTGTCAATACTCAAATTAATTGAATTGATGTTCATTTTTTCCAACTCTTGTATATAGTTTGAAATTAAAGCTCCATTTGTGGTAATATTAATTTCATTTAATTTATCATTAAAGGAAAGTGATTCTAAAAAGTTCACAAAATCTTTTCTCACAAAAGGTTCACCTCCAGTTAATCTCACTTTGTTTACTCCTAATTCTGAAAGTACGCGTGTAATGCGGTACATTTCTTTATAAGAAAGCAACTGTTTTCTGTTAACTATATCAATTCCTTGAGCAGGCATGCAATATTGACATCGTAAATTACAGCGATCTGTAACGGCTAATCTTAAATATGTAATTTGTCTGCCAAATTTATCTAATAACTGCATTAATTAAGTATAATTTTGTTTCTCCCTAAAGTTACTATTTCGTCTTTTTCTAATTTTTTTAATGTCCGTGAAACTGCTTCTCTTGAAACTTTTAAATCACGTGCTATATCAAAATGTTTCCTATAAATAATATGATTATTTTTTACAAGACTTGTATTTTCCAAGTATTTTAACAACCTAAATTCTAAATTATTGAATGCTATATCGTTTATTTTTTCAATTAATAACGATGTTTGCTTCTGATTTAATTTAAAAAAATAATCTCTCCAAGAGCTATATTTTTGAAACCACAAATATACAATTTTTGAAGGTAATGCTATGTATGTAACTTTACCTTCAGCCTTAATTCTTACTTCGCTTTTTTTATGCTCATTTGAGTAAGTTATTGCCAGTGAGCTAGATTCTTTTTCAGTTAAATAATACAGAAAAATTCCATTCCCCTTCCCATCTCTTCTTTTAACTTTTGCAATTCCAGTGACAATAATTGGTATAAACTGAATTTCTCTTCTAATTTCTAAAATTATTTTTTGAGATTCCACTGTTTTTAAAATCCCATATTTACAAAATTCCTGAAGAAGTTGAGGCTCGAAAATTTTAGAGAAATTATCAGCAACAATATCATTAATTTTCACGAGTATAAATTTTAAAAATTATTGATATAAATGTACTTATTAAATAGAGAACTTTAATAAGCTCTATCTTAAAAAATTAATGTGGGAGTTTATCTTTAAATAAACCGTAGAAAAAAGCGCCAAAAGTTGCACCAAAAATAACTACTAAAATAGAAACAACACCTTTACCAACCAACACAAACATTGGCCCTGGGCATGCGCCTGCCAAGGCCCACCCTAAACCAAATAATATTCCTCCTAATAAATTACGATACATTCCTTTCTTTTTTGGAGCGACGTGTATGTCATTTCCTTCAAATGTTTTCACCATTTTTTTCCTAAAAAAAAGCATGCTAAACATTCCTAAAAATACTGCCGATCCAATAATACCATACATATGAAATGACTGGAATTTAAACATTTCATAAATTCGATACCATGAAATTATTTCAGCTTTACTCATTACTATTCCAAACAGGATACCTACTAAAAAAAACTTTACATGCTTCATAATTTAGAATATTAATGGTAAAATAAACCAGGTCATTACTAATCCTCCTATAAAAAAACCTATGACCGAAATAAGTGATGGAATTTCCAAATTACTCAACCCTACTATTGCGTGACCCGAAGTACAACCACCAGCCCATCTTGCTCCAAATCCAACCATTAACCCTGCAATTAACAATACTAAAAACCCTTTAAATGACAACATGGTTTCAATACTAAAAATTTCGTCTGGCAAATAACTTGCACCTGCGTTTTGAATGCCAATATCAGCTAAATCCTGCACAGTTTGTGGGTTTAGCACAACATTGTCAGTTGGAGATAACCATTGTGCTGAAATAAAACCACCAACAATAGCTCCTACTATAAAAATTAAATTCCAAATATTTTGTTTCCAGTCTATTTTAAAATAATTAGTATATTTTCCCGCACCACCAATAGAACAAAATGTTTCTAAATTTGAAGAAACACCAAAGTGTTCTCCAAAGTAAAAAAGTAAAAACATAATTAATGCTATAACCGGCCCAGCTATATACCAAGGCCAAGGTTGAGTAATAATTTCCATAATTTATTTTTAGTTAATTTACAAAACTAAAATATAAGAATACTTAATTGTGTAATTTTCATCACATTTAAAATTCCAAAATTTCAATTTTATTTCTATGTAACTTGATTTTCCCTTCGTTTTCAAGTTGTTTTAACAACCGTGAAATTACTACTCTCGACGTATGGAGATCATACGCTATATCTTGATGTGTAGTATTTAGGGTAGTTTCACGCAAAATTTGTGCTTTATCAGTCAAATATTTATACAAACGCTCATTCATTTTCATAAATGCCAATGTATCTATGGTTTCCATCATTTCATTGAGACGGATATTGTAGCTATCAATAACAAAATTACGCCAAGATTTGTATTTGATTAACCAATCGTCTAATTTATTTACCGGAAGAAATATCAATTCTGAGTCCTTTTCTGCAATTGCTCTAATACCACATTTACCATTAACAATTGCACTTGCAAATGAGCTTGCACAAGTGTCACCTCTTTCTAAAAAGTATAATAAAATTTCTTCCCCTTTTTTATCTTCACGAACTATTTTTATAGCACCGTCCAATAATAACGGGACACCTTTCATTTTGTCTCCTAGATCAACCAACAATTCACCTTCCCTTATTTTTTTATAAACTCCAACTTGCTCAATTTCATTTAAAAGTTTATCTTCAAATACAAATGAATAATAACTGTCTAATTTTTCTCTCATCCTTTTAAATAATTTAAAATTTTGGTTGTGGCTCTAATCCTACAAGTAACATAGTTTAATACTTTACTACCCGCCTGTTTCCTTTAATTTTCTATTGAAAAAACCTAGCTTAAAAGTACGGATAATTTTTGAGAACTATATACTGAAAAATAAGTCTTGTTCTTTTAAATCTAATGCTTATACAAATTCATAATAATTTGAAAATTAGTATTGAAACACCATAATTTACAGGTTCTAAAAAAAGTTCTCCAAACTTATAATTATGAAATTATCGAATATTTTATAAATGAAATTTCGATTTTATCAGAACACTTTATTTATGCAGATGACAATATGATTATATAAATTACTAAATATAGCCTGTTATCTTTTTTTTTACTTCAATGATTCAGGGCACCCTACTAATAATCTCAAAGAGCATATTCCGTTATTTTTCAGTAAAAATGTATCCTAAAAAAATTAGTTAAAAAAGAATAGCTTCTTCAGAATTCTATTTTATAATTCAAAATCAGATTTTTCCGGCAAAATAGTTTCAAACGATTCTTTTAAACTATCCATTGTTTGTTGATAGTTTCTAATGTGAACATTGTCATTTAAGCAAACCAAAGAGTATGTTTGCTCACGCACTGCCTTAATTGCTTTTTTTGCCTTAATCATTAGTGGAAACATTTTTGTATCCTGATATGTATTGTAAGGAATGAAATTTGAGCTACAAATTTGCCAAGTTTTAAATAATTCTGGAGTATAATCCTTATCGCTACGTAATCGATGTGTAGACATCTCTTTCAGTTCTTTTTCACAATGCTTCCAAACATCTTCAAAAGTACTTTTCAAAAATGGCTGTGCATTATGAGGAGTTCGTAAGGTAATAAATTTGTTATAATACTTGAGTAAATGATTTAATCTACCTCTACTTCCGTAGGATGGCTCATACCATTTCCATGCATCTTTTTCAAAAACTTCTTTTTTATTAAAATGCTTGTTAATAAGTCGTATGTTATTTTTAAGCATTCTTTCAAACTGAGATAAACCAGTATTAGTACGAAAAGCAGCTATATCTTTAGGTAGTCCATCCTCAAAAAATCGTTTTGGAGACATATGATTTGTAATATAGAAATCATCGTTGAAATACACAAATTTTTCCGACAGTCCCGGAATTTTATGCATGTAAATTTCGATTAAATTGGAATTAAAAACTGGAAGATATTCCTCTGGAATGTAATCTTTGTGACTAACAAGATTTAGTTTGGGGTGATTAACGTTAAGCCAATCTGGTTTTTGCCCTGACGTTACAAAATGAACTTTTCTAACCCATGGAGCAAATTTATCAACACCACGAAACCAGTATCTTAAAAACCCGTTATCTCTAAAGCGAGCTTCTGAAGATTCATTAACAGTATTGTCAATTTTCCCTGAATATCGTGAAAACTCATCTTTCCAAACGGGGTCATCCATATCAACCCACGTAACTACAAAATCTATATCCATTATCTAATTGTAAAATAATTTGAAACAAAGATATACTTTTAAAAACTATTTAATTATTGAATTATCTACAATTCAAAATAATTATTTAACTAAAAAAGTAAGCCAATTTAATATATAATCTAATTTTTTTTGTTCACATTGATCTAAACTTTGCAAACATAAAAACAATTTACTATTGGTTCTATTTAACTTATATTTAAGTTGCCATAAAAAAAATCTACTTGACTTAATATAAATAAGTTGAAGTTTATTATTTAATACACATGTTTTATTTTTAATTTCCAAATGATTTATTAGACTTTGAGGAGTAAATTGTTTTAAACTTCTAAATCTGTATCGAATATTTTCTACCTCAATATCTTTATTAGATTCGAAAAATTTTTCAAAAGTTGATTTCCTTAAAGGATATGGAACATGATGAAATTTATAATACTTTTTAAAGCCTGCAATTTTAGCTCCCTTTTGTTGGGCAAGTCTATGATTGTCTAATTTCTTATTGTTAAAGAATTTATTAGCAATTTTTTTTGCAAGCCTATTTTCATCAAATTTTTTCCACTCACCTCTTAAAACAGGAAATCCATCAGTAAAAAAATCTGTAGATTTTGTGGGTTTAATTAAAAACATATCATCATTAAAATAAATAAAATGCTCTGATAAGTTAGGAATCTTGTATAAACGTGTTTCAATAGGTCTACAATTAAAAGTAGGTAAATACTCTTTTACTCCAGAAAATATAATTTTATGGTCTACTATGGAAATATTTGAATATTTTGATTGATTCTCTTTTAATTTTAAAAATGAAGGAGTTTGATTATCAGTTACTATGTATATATTCCTAATAAATGGGGCAAATTTAAGTATTGAGTCTACTGTAAACTTAATTTCATCAACTTGATCAAATCTTGTTCTAAATTCTTTTACATTAAGTAGTTTTTTTTCAACATAAGGCAACATTTTCTCTTGATGATCTTTGTCATTTCCATCAACCCAAGAAATTACAGCATCAATTGGGTAGTCATTTATTTCATTATTTATCATTAAATAGTTCTCTTTAAAAAGAAATTAAAAAATAGATTATTCTAGTTTAAGATATTTCAGTAATATATTTTTGTCCTTTTGGTATTTTAGGTAAAACCATTAAATCTCCAATAATTTTATTGTATTCATCTGGGTAAAAATCGTGCCTTCCATCACCTGGATAAAAGGTCATTTCTCCAAAAACACTTTTCCCGTTCACTGAATAAAAATCAACCCTCACAAACGGTAGTTTATCTGCTAGCTTATTGGCTAAAACAACCATCTCATCAAAATTACTAGGTTTTTCTAATTCTTCAGTAATAATTAATTCTTCTTTTCCTTTTCTAAATGGCGCTTTTGTAAAATCTAAATTATAAAAAGCTCTCTTATAATCACCTGCTCTCTCTAAATGGACTTCAAAAAATTTGGCTTTACCATTAAAACAATAAAATTTATAATCCAACAAAGAACCTCTACCTTCTTCTTTCATAAACTCTTCAGCCATTAATCTGCGTTTTACATCTTTATAAGCCCATTCCAAGCCTTTTCTAAAATACTGATTTTTACTCAACCATTTTCTAAATATTTTTTTAGCAGCTGATTTGTCTAGTTTTTCTTTATCATCTACAATTAAATTAAAACCACTCGCATGTATTCCTTTAATTACAAACTTACTTGGTAGCGCGTCAAAATCGACTTCATCTCCTGAATTATAGACTCCGTAAATATTATTCAAATATTGCTCTCCAATTTTTTCTTTAACATAAGCTCTAACTTCAAACTTATCAACTAATTGATTTAGTAGTTTAACCCTGTAGTAAACCTTATACCACTGTATTTTCTCATTGAATTCTGCAGGATTCTTTAGATTTATTTTTTTTTCTGTGGCATACTCATATAATAAAGAAACATACATTTTTTGGGGTAAAAACTTCATTTCTTTTAGACTTCTAAGTAAGAATCTACGTATTTTCATTAACATAATTAATCCTTATTTTTTTGTATAATACTTCTGTAAAATTGAAACAAAAACACGCTCTAGCATAGCTGCCAATTTTCATTAAACTATTTTCTGAAATCTTTTTGGAACTTTAACAATCGGATTCCCTTTTAATATTCCCGGTTTATTTGGCGCATAAAACGGTCTAAATAAAGTTTGCCCTCTACGTGCCCTAGCAAAGAATTCATCACCATTAATCGAAGGTGTATTTTCTATTAAATGAAATAAATTTTGACGGCGATTCATATGCTTCGACCACCCTTCATTTAAACGTGAAAGGTCATTATTTTTTTCAATTGCTAACTCATAATCCACCATTCCAAAATGGAATAAAAATAAATTTAAGTCAATTCTAAAGTTTTTCCATTTCACTCTGTGATAACCTGTTCCCCAAGTAATTGGCTTAAATGCAACTATTGGTTTTGTATAGCGAGAAGAAACATGTGCGTAACTCCTTTGCTCTAAAAAGGGTTTATTTAAATCTATTGGAGCTTCTTCCTTAAGATGCTGACCAACATCTAACCCCAGAGCAGAAATAGAAGAAGCCTTAAATTTTCCATTAAGATATTCCTTTAAAGAAATATTTAGTTTAGGATCGATAACGAGAAACTCATCAATATCCATAGCCAATACTCTATCATATCTAAGAAAGAGACCTTGGGCAATTTTAGAAACAATTTGTGATCTATTTCTATCACCATTCAACCTATTTAGTTCTTTATGAGGAACTTTAATTATATTTATTTTTTCAGAATTTGCTGGTATGTTTTGATCATGTCCATCTAAGATTAAATACAAGTTTTCAAATCCAAACTCATTTCCGTAATAGTTAGTCCATTTCTGAATAAAAATTTTATCATTTCGAGCCATTGAGATTACAGCAATCCTTTTTTCTTTTTTGTTTTTCATCACAATCTCTTTACATGAATTAATTACTTAATAAATTTTCAAGCCAATTTAATAATTTTTCTCGATCATTTTGTGGTGCTAAATCTAAGCTCTGAGCACATATATATTTAATGTTGTCTTTGTTAAATTCTTTAATTTTTCGATCGATGTAATTAGCTCCTCTGTTAACTGGCTTTAGATAAACTTCATCATATGGCTTAAATTGCCTATTTCCGCTTTTTATTTCAATATGATTGTACAAAGTTACCGGATTAAACTGTGTGTAATATCTAAACTTGTGCATAGCGTTATTTAGAAAAATATTTTTATTTTTTTTAAAAAAATCTTCAATTCTTTCTCTATCTAAAGGATGCGGAGTATGGTTAATTTTAAAATATTTCCATTTAAACCCTAATTTACTTGCGGCCCACCACAAACTTGTTTTAAAGGTTGGTTTTAAATGAACTTCTTTTTTTCTTAAATAAATTCTTTTGATGAATTTAACTATATTTTTATAAAAAATAATAAATGAAGGGCGTGGTTTCCAAACACCTCGCATAACAGGCCTGTCATTCAAAAACCAATCTTCAGGTTTCATAGGTTTAACAATAAAAAAATCGTCGTTAAAATAAACAAATTTGTTAGACAAACCCTTGATTCTCCACATAAAAGTTTCAATAGTTCTTGCATTAAAAGTTGGAAGAAACTGTTCGTATCCTTCAAAGATTTCTTTATGGTCAACAACACTAATACTATCTAATTTGTTTGGAAAAAACTTTTTTATATCATTGTTTAGATTCGGATTTTGATTATCCGTTATGATAAAAATTTTTTTAACAAAAGGTGCAAACTTTAATATAGATAAAACACAATATTTAATTTCATTAACCGAATCAAACCGCGTATTATGAGCTCCTGGAATACTTCCTCTTTTCTCATTCCCTATGCATCTTTTCAATTTTTCCTTGTGTTTAGGATCTTTTCCATCTACCCACGAAATTACTGCATCAATCTCTAAATTATCTTTAGATTCGGTCATTTAAAATATGATTATCAATAAACAAATATAAAGTTTTTAGATGTATTATATAATAAAAAACTCCCAAACTAATAAGTTTGGGAGTTTTAATTTTATTAATAATCAAATTATTCTAAGCCTCAATTGGGTCAATAGAAACATATGATTTATTGTCTTTTCTTTTTTGGAATTGAACAACACCATTAACTCTAGCGTGTAATGTATGATCTTTTCCCATATAAACGTTATCACCAGGGTGGTGTTGAGTTCCTCTTTGGCGTACAATAATATTACCAGCCAAAGCTGCTTGTCCACCATATATTTTTACTCCAAGTCGTTTCGATTCTGATTCTCTACCGTTCTTCGAACTACCTACTCCTTTTTTATGTGCCATGACGTTATGGTTTTAAAATGTGATTCTTATTTGGTTAATACTTCAATTAATTCAGCTTTCTTTAAAGAAGTATATCCTGAAATACCTGCTTCTTTAGCTAAAGCTTTTAATTCAGCTACAGTTTTTGAGCTTAAATCACCTGAAACTTCAGTTTCTTTAACTTCCTCTTTTTTTGGAGCTGCTTCCTTTTTAGCTGAAGCTTTTTTCTTAGCACCACTTGCTGCTATACCTTCAATTTGGATTTCAGTTAAAGCTTGGCGATGACCATTCTTTTTTCTGTATCCTTTTCTACGTTTCTTTTTGAAAACGATTACTTTATCACCTTGTAAGTGACCTAAGATTTTAGCCGTTACTTCGGCTCCTTCTATAGCTGGGGCGCCAACTGTTACTTCACCTGAGTTATCTAAAAGAAGAACTTTATCAAAAGAAACTTTTGCTCCTTCTTCTTCCTGTAAACGATGAACGTAAACTTTTTGGTCTTTCGCTACTTTAAACTGCTGCCCTGCTATTTCTACAATTGCGTACATAAGTCTTTTTATTTTCGCTTAATTAATATTAATAAACCTTTTTATTAAAGGCGGGTGCAAATATAATTCTTTTTTCTTTTTACACAAAACTTATTCTCCTCAAATAAATCATTCATTTACAGCAACTAATGTAAAACTCTAAAGAATTTGTTAAATTTAATTTTAATACGTTATACAACTCCAAAAGTTAGTTATATTTGGTACTAAGTTGCTTTGAAGTTATTCACCACATCTTGAAAAAATTTATTAAGGTGAAATTTGTAACTTTTTACAAGTATTTGCGTTTTATTCGCATTGTATTAATATTAATAATTAACAATAAATAAACATGAAAAAAATTTATTTACTAAGCTTTTTAACTATACTTAGCTTTAGTGTATTTGCTCAACAGGTTGCTTTTGAAGAATACGATTTAAGTAATGGTATGCACGTAATACTGCATCAAGATAATTCGGCACCAGTGGTAACTACTTCAGTAATGTACCATGTAGGAGCGAAAGATGAAAATCCAGAACGAACTGGTTTTGCTCACTTTTTTGAACACTTATTATTTGAAGGAACTCAAAATATTGAAAGAGGAGAATGGTTTAAAATAGTCTCTTCAAATGGAGGCACTAATAATGCAAACACCACACAAGATAGAACTTATTACTACGAAGTGTTTCCGTCTAATAACTTAGAACTAGGATTATGGATGGAATCTGAAAGATTATTGCACCCCGTAATAAACCAAATTGGTGTTGATACTCAAAATGAAGTAGTAAAAGAAGAAAAAAGGCTTCGGTACGATAACTCACCTTACGGTCAATGGACTCCTCAAGTTTTCAAAAATCTATTTAAAAATCACCCTTACCGCTGGACAACTATTGGCTCTTTAGACCATTTAGATGCTGCTAAATTGGAAGAGTTTCAAGCTTTTAACAAAAAATATTATGTACCAAATAATGCTGTTTTAGTGGTTGCAGGAGATATTGATAAAACAAATGCAAAAAAATTAATTGAAGACTATTTTGGCAGTATTCCAAGAGGTGAAAAAATTGAACGCACTACAATTCAAGAAGATCCAATTTCTAAAGAAATTGAAGTTGCTTATGAAGATCCTAACATCCAAATACCGGCTGTATTTACTGTTTACAGAACACCTGCTATGACCTCCAGAGACGCCCGAGTTTTAGATATGATATCAACTGTTTTAAGTGATGGAAAAAGCTCAAGACTTTATAAAAAACTGGTTGATGAAAAGAAAAAAGCATTGCAAATTGCAGCTTTCAACTATTCACTTGAAGAGTATGGCGCTTATATAGTCTTAGCACTTCCATTAGGTGAAAACACGCTAGATGATTTGGTAGTTGAAATGGATGAAGAAATTGTAAAACTTCAAACGGAATTAATTTCTGAAAAAGAACTTCAAAAATTAAGAAATAAATTTGAAAATCAGTTTGTAAATTCTAACGCAAGTATTGAAGGTGTTGCCAGCTCATTAGCTACATATTACATGCTTTATGACGACATAAACCTCATTAATACTGAAATTGACATTTACAATTCAATAACAAGAGAGGAAATTAGAGAAATTGCTAAAAAATATTTAAATCCAAATCAACGATTGGTTTTAGATTATTTACCAAAAAAAGATAACTAAAAACACATCCACACATGAAAACAAGATTATTATCTATTCTAACTATATTTTTTCTGACGCTTTCAATGTCAGCTCAAATTGACCGGTCAATTCAACCAAAACCAGGACCAGCTCCGAAAATAAATTTAGGAATACCACAAACTTTTGAATTAAAAAATGGACTTACCGTTTTAGTTGTAGAAAACCATAAACTACCAAGGGTTTCCGTTACATTATCACTAGATAATGAACCAATTTTTGAAGGAGAAAAAGCAGGTGTTTCAAGTTTAGTAAGCAGTTTATTAGGAAGCGGCTCAAAAAATTTAACTAAAGATGAATTTAATGAAGAAGTTGACTATTTAGGAGCTAGCGTTTCGTTTGGAAGTCAAAGTGCCCGTATGAGCTCATTGTCCAAATATTTTGCAAGAATTTTTGAATTAATGGCCGATGCAGCCCAAAACCCAGTATTTACTCAAGAGGAATTTGATAAAGAAAAAGTAAAATTAATAGAGGGTTTAAAAGCTGAGGAAAAAAGTGTTCAAAGCATTGCTAGCAGAGTTCAAAGTGCATTAGCTTATGGGAAAAATCATCCATTTGGTGAATTTGCCTCAAATAAAACTGTCAACAATGTTACTTTAGCTGATATCCAAAATTTTTACAATACTTATTTCAAACCAAACAATGCTTATTTAGTAATTGTAGGCGATGTAAATTTTAAGGAAGTTAAAAAATTAGTAAAAAAACACTTTAAGAATTGGGAAAATACACCATTACCTGAATATACTATTCCATCTGTAAACAATGTAGCTGAAACTGAAATTAATTTCATCAACATGCCAAATGCTGTGCAATCAGATGTTACTGTTTTAAGCACAACAAACTTTAATATGGCCGATAGCGATTACCACGCTGTTTTATTAGCAAATCAAATTTTTGGTGGCGATTTCAACAGTCATTTAAACATGAATTTAAGAGAGGCTCATGGATATACTTACGGTGCTCGTTCAGGAATTAGACCAAATAAATATACCTCATCTGTCTTTTCAGCTGGTGCACAAGTTAGAAATGCTGTAACTGACAGTACAGTTGTTGAAATTATGAAAGAACTTAAAAGCATTAGGGACAAAAAAGTAACCGAAGAGGAGCTTAAAATTGTAAAAGCCACTTATGTTGGAAGTTTTGTTAGGAATGTTGAAAAACCTCAAACTGTTGCCAGCTATGCCTTAAGAATAAAAACCAATAACTTACCTGCTGATTTTTATGAAACTTATTTAGATAAAATTAATGCAGTAACTATTGATGATATTCAACGAGTAGCTAAAAAATATTTCAGTGAAAACAACGCACGTATTATTGTAACTGGAAAAGCATTGGATGTAATACCAAATCTTGAAAAACTTCCTTATAAAATTATTTATTATGATAAAGAAGGAAGTAAAACTGAAAAGCCGGAAATGAAAAAACCAATTCCTACTGGTGTTACTAAAGAAACTGTTATTAATGGTTATTTTGAAGCAATAGGTGGAGCTGATAAAATAAAAGCTTTAGAGAGTTCTTTAGTTACTTACGAAGCAAATGCAATGGGTAATGTTGTTGCCTCAACAGAAAAAAGAACAGCAGATAAGTACACTAATGAAATTAGCATGGGTGGTAACGTAGTTCAAAAAATTATCATGTCTAATGAAGGTGTATTTATGAATAAACAACCATTACCTCCTGCAATGGCAAAAGAAATGAATTATACGTTAGGTACATTTCCTGAAATTGGTTTAATGACAAATGAAACCTCTATTTTAACAGGAATTGAAAATATTGACGGTAAAGATATGTATATAATTTCTACAAAAGGAGAAATTGTTTCAACATCTATTTATTTTGAAGTTGAATCTGGTTTAAAAGTAAAAGAAACTCAAACTATTACAATGGGAGGAAGATCTCAAAACCAAGAAGCTACTTACAGCGATTACAAAGAATTTAACGGTGTAAAATTCCCTGCATCCAAAACTGGAAATTTAGGTCCACAAACGGTTACATTCAAACTAATTGATGCTAAAATAAATGAAGGCGTTTCAGATAGCGATTTCGAATAAAACAGTTCTCAAATTTATTATAGAAAAAGCGACTTTTTAAGTCGCTTTTTTATTTTGCCTTATTTACCAAATAAACTCCCAACAAAATAACAACACCTGACAAAAGTTGAATAACCGATAGTTTTTCTCCATCTAAAATTCCCCAAGCAATGGCAACTATTGGAATTAAATACGTTACCGACGATGAAAATATAGGAGTAGATATTTGAATTAATCTGTTAAACATAACTTTAGCAACTCCCGTCCCTAAAACAGCTAAAATGGCTACATATAAAATAGCATTTAAACTTGTATCATTCACTTCAAAGGTTTCAAAAAAATTGGTAAACCACAACACAATAATCGTTGGCACAACCAATAACACAAAATTTCCAACAGTAATACTCAAAGCATCTAAATCGTGTAAATATTTTTTTAATATATTAACATTTAAGGCATATCCAACCGATGATATTAATATAAAACTCGCATAAAAATAATCTTGATTAGGATTTACTTCTGCTCCTTTCAATATCAGAATAAAAGTTCCAATTAAACCGATAAAAACACCTGTTAACTGCCTCTTTTTAAAGCCAAAACCAAATAATAAAGCTCCAAAAATCAAGGTGTTCAATGGTGTTAATGAATTTAAAATGGATGCAATTGAACTGTCAATTTTATCAATAGCATATGCGAACAAAAAAGCTGGGAAAAAAGTACCTACAAATCCATTCAACAATAAATAATACCAGTGCCTTCGTTTTATACTTGGTAATTTATTAAAACCTATAAGGATTAAAAACGCAGCAGTTATTAAAATTCGAATTGCTCCAACTTGTATTGGACTTAATCCAACTAGTGCTCTTTTCATTAAAATAAATGAACTTCCCCAAATTAGTGAAAGTGCACACAAGTATACCCAACGTAAATGCTTATGATTCATATTTCAAAAATATTACACAATATTCGTATATTTATTCGGAATTATTACAATAAGTTTCTATTTTCGTTACGAAAATTAATTTCTCAAGTGTTATGAAAAAAATAATTGATGTTTTAATAATTGCTTTATTGGTAATTTCATGCAACAAAGATGATGAATTTAAAAGTATTGTAATAGATATTAAAGGAATGACCTGTGAAATTGGCTGCGCCAAACTCATTCAATCTAAAATGTACAAAATGGACGGTGTTTCTTATGCGGAAATAAATTTTGAAGCTAAAAAAGGTACGATAACCTACAATTCAAATAAAATTAATATCAATGATATTGTACAAAAAATTGAAGGAATTGCTGGTGGGGGCCTCTATTTTGTGTCAAAAACAAGTGAAATCCCTATAATACATAATGAATCTAATTAATTTTTGTTGTTTCTTTGTATTATAATAAAATCAATCAAATATTATGAAATCAATCAAATTTTTAATTGCTATTGCATTATTTAGTGTAATCGCTATCTCTTGTAAAGAAACAGAGAAGAAAGAAGTTAAAGAAACAGTTGAGACAACTGTTGAAGAAGTTAAGGAAGCGGAAGCTACTGAAGCTGTTCAAGATACTTTAAACAAAGTTGAAGAAACTAAAGACGTTTTGAAAGAAGAATAGATTCGTTTTAAGTAACTAAAAAAAGCTTTAAATAAATTTGAAGCTTTTTTTATGACTTTTTAGTACGTAAGCCATAAAACAAAAACAAAAGACACATAAAAAATAATAAACCTACTAGCTGATGGCTCACACCCAATATTAATGGTATTTTCCCATCAACATTAACTACCGTTAATACCCCTAAAATAACTTGAATAATTACTAATATTAAAGAATAATTTAACCACTTCTTACCTCTTAAATCAATCTTGTTTTTTAATTTATAAAACATAACTATGGTAATAATTACCAAAATATACCCTAATATTCTGTGCGTAAATTGCACCAAAGCTGGAGCAAATAAATAACTATCATAATTTATCAGATTTTGCCAAGTCCAGTTTGATGGAATCGTAATCACATTAGGAATCAATTCGCCGTTCATAGTTGGCCAAGTTGGATAGTACAAACCTGCCTTCATACCAGCCATAAGTCCAGCAAAAATCATTTGTACAAATGTTATTATTAATGTAAGTACAACTATTTTTTTTGAAACCACTAAAGAACTTTTGTAATTATAAACATCAACTACTGTTTTAACCATTGCTGTAATTACTAATAACGCCAGCATAAAATGAATGGTTAACTTATAGGCATTTACCCAAGGACGATTAACCAGACCACTTTTTACCATAATCCAACCTGCCGATGCCGTTAAAATAGTCAAAAAAACCACCAAACTTAGGCGTTTGATTAAAAAGAAATCAATCTTCTTTTTAAAAATAAAAATTACAAAAGGAATTAAAAATATGACCCCAAGAGAACGTACCCATAGCCTGTGAAAATATTCCCAAAAATATATAAACTTAAAATCGGATAAGTTAATAGTGGCATTAATTTTTTGAAATTGAGGTGTTTGTTTATACAGTTCAAAAGCTTCCAACCAATCTTGCGCATTTAATGGGGGAATAACACCCGTTATAATATCCCAGCTGGTTATTGATAATCCTGAACCGGTTAATCGAGTAATTCCTCCTATAACAACTTGGCCAATTAACATTATTAAACCTGTTAAAAGCCAAAATCTAATTACTTTTGTATATTTAAACTCCTGTATTTGCCTTATTTCCATTCTAATGTTTCTACTAAATGCATCATATCTTTTTCAATATATTTTACCGCTGGCAAAATTGAATCGTATTTAGGTTTACTATAAAAATACAAAGCTCCTGAAAGTACGTGCCTTAAACTATCAGTAATCCTAAACTGAAGATTGGTGGCAACATTTCCTTCAACAGAATACATTCTTCCATAAACTTTTTTATCAAAATTCTCATACGGAATAGAATTTATAGCATCGGCTTTAATGGTATGCTCAAAAGTAAGTTTTTCAACTTCTTTTAAAATCTCTTCTAAATCTTGATTTACACTTCTGTAGGTAATGTGAATGGTTGCCTTCAACTCAGGGTACTGAATTTTAGCCCAACAGTTATTTTGAATTTGAATATTGGCAATTTTAGATATCTCAAAATTATAAGGGCATTCTGTATTTATACTCTTATAAGAATTTTTTGGGTATTGTAATTTTAAGTATGATTTTGGTTTTGGAATAGGTTCACTACCACAAGAAAACAGCAAAAAAATCATACAAGAAAAAGTAATTACGTACTTCATTTAATTAAATTTAAAGTCTATTTAATTGTTACCTTCACTCTTTTAATTCGTTTTTTATCCATTGACTCAATCTTAAACGAATAATTTAGGAATTTTATTACCTCGTTCTTTTTTGGAAACCTTCCCGAAATTTCCAAAATAAAACCAGCAATTGTTTCTGATTCTCCTTTATTTTCGCCAAATGGTTCATCATTATCAATCTCGAGAATTTTGTAGAAGTCTTTTAAGTTTGTCTTGCCCTCAAATAAATAATTGTTAGCATCTAATTTTGAAAAAGAAATATCATCATCATCAAATTCATCATTAATATCACCAACTATTTCTTCAATTACATCTTCCAATGTAATAATTCCACTGGTTCCTCCATACTCATCAACCACAACTGCTAAATGGTTTTTCTTCTCTTGAAATTCTTTTAGTAAATCATCCAGTTTTTTATTTTCCGGAACAAAATATGGATCTCTAAGTAATTTTTTCCAACTAAATTCAGTTTTATTTAAATGAGGTAATAAATCCTTTGCATACAATACTCCAACCACATCATCCATATTTTCACCATAAACCAAATTTCTTGAATATCCTTTGTTTACAATTTTTGAAATTACATTTTCATAAGATTCATCAATTGAAATGGCAAAAATATCAATTCTTGGAGTCATAATTTGAGCTGTTTCAGTATTTCCAAAACTAACAATACCTTCTAATATTTTTTGCTCATTCCTTGTGGTTGCTTCATCAGAAGTTATCTCAAGCGCCTGCGATAATTTCTCAACTGAAAGGTTTGATTCTTTTTTCCCTAGTTTTCCTTCAATAATATTTGTAATACTCATTAATGGAATACTTACTATGGACAATAATGAACTTACAATTTTTATTGGAAAAGACATTAATGAAGCAAATTTCATTGAATTTCTAGTTGCATAAACTTTTGGAAGTGCTTCGCCAAAGAGTAAAATTAAAAATGTAACCAGTACAACTTCAATTAAAAATTTAAGGATGTAAGATGAAATATTTTTAAATATGAACTCTCCAATAAATGCAAATAATAATACAATTAAAATATTTATAAAATTGTTGGCAATTAAAATGGTTGCCAATAATTTTTGCGGATTTTCTAATAATAATACTACGGCTTTATCACTATTGTTTTTTGATTCCGAAGCTTTATCTAAATCGGTTTGAGAAAGAGAGAAAAATGCGACTTCTGATCCCGAAACTAGGGCAGATAAAATTAACAGCACAAACAAAACCACTATACTTAATAGCAACCAAATATTAATACTATTAATTAAATTTATAAGTAAAATCGTGGGTTCGGGATCCAAGTTAATTAAATTTTAATTAGAAAGGTAAATCATCATCTTCACCTTCATTAATTGATTTTTCAGGAACAGATGGTTTTGCTGGTTTTTGAACAGGAGCAGAAGACTGCTGCGCACCCGATTCTCCTTTAGAAGTTAAAAAAGTCATATCAATTACATGAATTTCAGTGGTATATTTTTTTACGCCATCTTCACCTTCCCACTGGCGTGTTTTTATACGCCCTTCACAATATACCTTATCTCCTTTTTTTAGGTACTTTTCACATATTTCAGCCAGTTTATTTCTAACAACAATATTGTGCCACTCGGTTGTGGAAACTCTTTCACCTGTTTGTTTATTGGTATAAGATTCATTTGTAGCTAATGGAAAACGCCCAATTGAATTTCCACCCTCAAAATAATGCATTTTTACCTCATCACCCAAATGTCCTAAAAGAATCACTTTATTAACTGTACCTGCCATAACTTTTTTCAATTTTAATCAAATGTACCAAAAAAAATTAGTTGAATTTATATTGATTTAAAAAATTATCAACCAATTTAGGAACAGGATACTTCAAAACTGAATTCCAGCTTACAGTACATTCTTTATGTGAATTTATCTCAATTAACCAAAACTTTGTAAAAATATGCTGATGCGATAATTTATGAACAATTAATTTCGGGTTGAATAATTTTAAATTCACAGATTTATTTTCGAAAAACTGATTAAATTCTTCATTCCCTAACAATTCTAATTCATTTATTTCAGAAAAAGTTTCAATCAAAGGAAATTGGTACAGATTTTTCCAAATACCACTTTCTCTTTTTTCAACTCTTGTTTTATTATCACCTGTTGTAATTACTAAATAATTAAAGTATCGTTGCTTTATTTTTAATTTATTAACTTTAACTGGCAAATTTGAAATCAAATTTTCACTCAATGCCACACAGCTATTATTAAAAACACATTCATTGCACAGTGGCTTTTGAGGTTTGCAAACTGTTGCTCCAAGTTCCATAGCTGCTTGATTATATGTACCAGGATTTTTTGAATCAATTAGCTCTTGTGCTAATTGCTTGAATTTCTTAATTCCTTTAGACGTATTAATTGGTGTATTAATTCCAAAATATCGGGCTAAAACTCGGTAAACGTTTCCATCAACAACGGCGGTTGATTCATTATAACAAATTGAGGCTATTGCTGAAGCAGTATAATCGCCTACACCTTTTAATTTTATCAAATTATTATAATTTGCTGGAAAAGTTCCTTTTAAATCATTCACAATATATTTTGCTGAAAAATGCAAATTTCGTGCTCTTGAATAATAACCTAAACCCTGCCATAATTTTAAAACATCTTCTTCGGAGGCTTTTGCTAGGTCAAAAACAGTAGGGAAATTATCAATAAATTTAAAATAATACGCCATTCCTTGATCAACTCTGGTTTGCTGTAAAATAATTTCAGAAAGCCAAATTTGATATGGGTCAATGGTTTTTCGCCAAGGCAAATCGCGCTTATTATGTAAATACCACTGTATTAATAGATTAGAAAAATTCATTTCATTTATATCAAATTACAATAATACAAGTTTTAAATGATTAAATTTTAGCGAATTAACTTTTTGAATTTGAATATTAATCTTATATTTGCCGTCTTAAATTTATTATAAATAATATAACAATAAATAAAAATGACGAAAGCGGAAATCGTATCAAATATTTCAGAAAAATCTGGAATGGAAAAAGCTGATGTATTAGCAGCTGTAGAAGCGTTTATGGAAGAAGTGAAAGGTTCACTAGAAAATGGAGATAATGTTTATTTAAGAGGTTTTGGTAGCTTTATAGTTAAAACAAGAGCTGAAAAAACTGGAAGAAACATTTCAAAAAATACTACAATAAAAATCCCAGCACATAACATTCCTGCTTTTAAGCCAGCAAAAGTGTTTGTTGAGGGTGTAAAAAGTAAAGTAGCTGTATAATCAGTTATTAAAATTATTAACCTAAAAAATATTTTTTAATTATGCCAAGTGGTAAAAAAAGAAAAAGAGCTAAGATCTCTACACACAAACGTAAAAAGAGAGCGAGAGCAAATAGACATAAAAAGAAAAAGTAAGCTAAGCTTACTTTTTCTTTAAATTAAAAGTTCATTGAAATAAATATTTGTATTAAAATGCAAATATTATTGGGTATTAAAACCTGTAAAACGTATTATAAATCGTTTGTATCATAATTATGGTATAAACACAAAACCAATTCAGAGTGAAAACAGAATTAATAATAAGATCGACCTCCTCTGATATTGATTTTGCCTTATTAAAAGACGGTAAATTAACAGCATTAAACAATGAATCTTCTGGAAATAAATTTTCAGTTGGAGACATATTTTTAGCTAAAATTGGTAAAGTGCTTTCCGGATTAAACGCCTCATTTGTTAATGTTGGTTACGAAAAAGACGGATTTCTTCATTATCACGATTTAGGTGCAAAGTTACTTTCTTTAAATAAATTTATTAAAGGTGTTAGCACAGGTAAAATAAAAGATTACACTTTAAAAAATTATCGACTAGAAAACGAAATTGACAAAAACGGAAGTATAGTTGACGTACTAAAAACAGGACAAAAGTTATTAGTACAAATTGTAAAAGAGCCAATTTCTACCAAAGGACCACGTATGTGTTCTGAATTATCAATAGCAGGTAGATATTTAGTTTTAGTTCCTTTTTCAGAAAGAGTTTCTGTATCACAAAAAATAATGGATCCTCATGAAAAAGAAAGACTTAAACGATTGGTTAAAAGTATTAAGCCAAAAGGTTTTGGCGTAATTATTAGAACAGTAGCTGAAAATAAAAAAGTTGCTGAACTTGATAGAGATTTACAAAATTCTTTAGATCGCTGGGTTGTTATGTGTAAAAAGGTTAGAAACACCAAACCACAACAAACACCTACTAAAGTATTAAGCGAATTAAACAGAGCTTCTTCTATTCTTAGAGACTTGTTTAACGATTCTTTTTCAAGTATAGTTACTAATGACGAAACCTTGTTTTTAGAAATTAAAGAATACTTACAAGAAATTGCTCCTAATAAGGAATCAATAGTTAAACTGTATAATTCAAAAGTTCCAATGTTTGAAAAATTTGGAATTGAACGCCAAATAAAAACATCATTTGGCAAAACAGTTTCTATGAGTAAGGGAGCTTATTTAGTAATTGAACATACCGAAGCCTTACACGTAATTGATGTAAATAGTGGTAACCGATCAAATAAAGCATCTTCACAAGCTGATACAGCATTAGAAGTTAATTTAATTGCAGCATCGGAAATTGCAAGACAATTACAACTAAGAGATATGGGCGGTATTATTGTGGTAGATTTTATTGATATGCACACAGCTGAGCACAGACAAAAATTGTATGAGCATTTAAGAGCTGAAATGGCATTTGATAAAACAAAACACAAAATATTACCACCAAGTAAATTTGGTTTAGTTCAAATAACTCGCCAACGTGTTAGACCTGAATTGGTTATAAAAACACAAGAACCTAATCCTAGTGGAAATGGCGAAGTTGAAGCTCCAATTGTTTTATTAGACAAAATTGAAGCTGATTTAGATAAACTAATTTTGTCAAAAAAGCACCAAAAGATTGTATTAAACACACATCCTTTTATTGCTGCTTATCTAAGAAAAGGAACGCCATCCGTTCAACAAAAATGGTTTATAAAATATAAAAAGTGGATTAAAATTTTACCTAGAGATGCTTATCAGTATTTGCGATATGATTTTTCAAATGCGCAAGGCGAACACATTAAATAAAGGCACTCACAATATCAAAAAACAAGTCCTGTAGCACTATTTGCTATAGGACTTTTTTTAAAACCAATACCCAATATTAAAATACCAAAACTTTTCATTATGATCTGGCGACCACGCATAGTTTATTTCAATTGGTCCTAAAAAGGTTTCTAATCCATAACCCAAAGCATACCCAGACTTGGTATTTTCAAAAATCCTACCTTTATTAAACAAATCTTTTTCAACTCTTGAATAATTAGCTCCAGCTAAGAAATAATTTTTTGTTAAAAACTCGTACCTAACATTAAATGTTGAACGTAAAAAAGCACTTGCGCTTAATTCTCCAAATTCATAACCAAAAAATGGCACTAAATTGTTAATATAACTATCATTATATCCTCCTAAATTATAATCTAAAACTCTATTTTCATTCTCTCCAATTGTAGTCCCAGCTTCAGAAATAAAATGTGTAGTTAATTTATCATAAAATGTATATGCAAAACCTATTTTACCTTTAAGTTGAAAAAAAGGTTCAAAATTATTATTGTAATCTGATGAACTTAAATGCCATTTTAAACTTGTATTAAGATATACTCCTTTTTTTGCAAAATACTTTTTATCATACGTATCTAATTTTAGATAAGAAATTAAATTATAATAGTCTGACTTATCGAAGTAAAATCTACCATCTTCTAATTGATTAGTATTATTTTCAACTGTTGAAACTGTTTCGGTAAAAGCTCTAATATTTTTATGTTCTGCACCAACTCCTAAGGCAAATTTTCGGTTAAATACAGTTTGAAAATAAATTTGATTTGTTAAATCTTCATATTGCAAATTTATTTTATTCACATTAGCTTCATCAAACCTTACTTGTGCATCAAATTTGTTGAAGCGTGATTTTAAACCAAAACTAGTGTAAAATCCGTTGTCAATAAAATAATCAAAGTTATATCTAACGTTATCGCCTAAAATAATATCAGTTGAAATCACATCATTCTTAAATAATAAATGTTTTAATTTTCCATTAATTAAAACACCTGTTTTATAAAGTTCATCATAATGTATGCCCATTTGAAAATAATGTGAAACAGGATGCTCTTTCACTTTAAATTTTACAATACTACCATCTTCTTCATTAACTATTCTGTATTGAATATTTTCAAAATTCCCAGTTGCGTATAAATTATCAATACTCGATAATAATTGTTTATAACTAGTTGTATCTCTTTTTTTAATATTTAACTTCCCTAAAACATAAGATCTTGTATAATTTTTATTTCCCTCAATTTCAAGCCTTTTAATATGAAATCTTTTTATTAGCTTTAAATTTACGATGTCTTTTTTCTGTTTTTTTTGTTTACTTGCAATGTTTTTTAACAAATGAAAAACTTCTCTTACAGCTTTATCGCCTTCTTTTTTAATTTCCTCAATTTTATCAAAAGAAACAACATTAAAATTTTTCATATCTGGCTTAATAAGCACATCTACTCTATCATGTTTTTCTTTTAGGGTATTATACATTTGGAAACCTACAATTTGATTTATTATTTTTACCGCAGAATCTAATTCTTCTTTATCATCTAAACCACTTTGAATATCAACTCCAATAATAATATCTGCACCCATTGCTTTCACTTCATCAACTGGAAAATTATTTACAATTCCACCATCAGAATAAAGTGCCCCATCAATTTCAACAGGTGCTAACAAAGTAGGAAATGAACCACTTGCCTTAACAACTTCAGGTAAAAAACCGTTTTTAAAAACCTTTTGTTTACCAGTTTCTAAATTAGTTCCTATACATAAAAATGGAATAGGTAATTTACTAAAATCCTCAATATTATTTATGTGTTGAGTTAACTTTGTAAATAAATTTAGCACATTTTGACCTTCGGAAATTGCAGTAGGAATGCCAACTTTTTTATTTTTTATAGGCAATGTTAATGCGTACTTTTCACCTATTTCCTTTTCATAAAAAGGCTTGGCTTTTCGTGGTAATTCATCTAATAAAATTTTGGCAAAATCTATTGTATGAATAAGTGAATCTAACTGATTAGCACTGTATCCCGAAGCATATAAAGCTCCAACAATAGCTCCCATACTTGTGCCGCCAATATAATCGACCCTCACTCCTGCTTCTTCCAAAACTTTTAAAACTGAGACATGTGCAAAACCTTTTGCTCCACCTCCACTTAACACCAGTCCAACTTTAACATCATTAGATTGTATTTTTTCTTGAGAATAAGAAAAACATACAACTAACAATAAACTTATAAGTAATATTCTTTTCATCTAGTAATTTTTTATTTTTTTAAGGTTAGGTGCCATACACATTCTTAAAAAGTATCTTTTATTTTTTTAGTTATGCCTATTGCATAAATTAACTTTTTGTTTTATGATAATGATTATAAATTTTTGAAGCTCTACTTTTACCAACAACTTTTTCAATATCTTTAATTGTTGCCAGGGAGACTCTTTTAGCTGATTTAAATTTTTTTAATAAAGATACAACTGTTTGTTTACCAATACCCGAAATTTGGTCTAATTCACTTGTAAGCGCACTTTTACTCCTTTTATTTCTATGATGTGTTATTCCAAATCTATGTGCCTCATTCCGTAATTGCTGAATTATTTTTAAGCTTTCCGACTTCTTATCTAAATACAAAGGAACTGGGTCATTTGGATAATAAATCTCTTCTAGTCGTTTTGCAATTCCAATAATAGCAATTGTATTTCTTAATCCTAGAATATCTAAACTTTTTATTGCTGAAGATAATTGTCCTTTTCCGCCGTCAATTACAATTAACTGAGGTAATTGCAGTCCTTCCTCCAGCAATCTTTTATAACGTCTAAAGACAACTTCTTCCATTGAGGCAAAATCGTCAGGCCCTTCAACCGTTTTTATATTAAAATGGCGATATTCTTTTTTACTTGGTTTACCGTTTTTAAAAACTACACACGCTGCCACCGGATTTGTACCCTGAATATTTGAATTATCAAAGCACTCAATATGTCGTGGTTCTTTACTTAATCGTAAATCTTTTTGCATTTGTGCCATAACCCTATTTACATGCCTGTCAGGATCCACAATTTTTATTTGCTTAAAACGCTCTTGTCTGTAATATTTTGCATTTCTTAAACTCAAATCAACAATTCGTTTTTTATCTCCTAATTTAGGAACTGTTACTTTAATATTTTCACCTAAATCAATTTCAAAAGGAACATATATTTCTTTTGATTGAGAATTGAAGCGTTGTCTAATTTCAACTATTGCTAGTTCTAATAAATGCTTGTCTGATTCGTTCAATTTTTTCTTAATTTCAGAAGTATGAGACTGAATAATTGCCCCATTTGATATTTTTAAAAAATTAATATAACTATAACTTTCGTCAGAGATTATTGTGAAAATATCAACATTTGTTATTGAAGGATTTACAACCGTAGATTTTGCCTGATAATTAGAAAGTAAATTAATTTTTTCTTTTATTTTCTGAGCCTCTTCAAATTCCATTTTCTCAGCATAAGTCATCATTAAATTATGAAATGTCTTTATGGATTCTTTAAAATTACCCTTAATTATATTTCTAATTGCAGCAATATCTTCCAAATAATTTTCTTCAGTTTGAAATGCTTCACAGGGACCTTTACAATTACCAATATGGTAATCTAAACAAACTTTATACTTTCCATTTTCAATATTTTTTTCACTTAAATCGTAATTGCACGAACGTAACAAGTACAATTCTTTAATTAAATCAAGCAATGCTTTGACTGTTCGAACCGAAGTATAAGGACCAAAATATTCTGAACCATCTTTAATTACTTTTCGCGTTAAAAATATTCTTGGAAATCGTTCTTTTTTAACACATATCCAAGGATATGTTTTATCATCCTTCAGCATAACATTATATCGAGGTTGATATTTTTTTATTAGATTGTTTTCAAGAAGTAAGGCGTCAGTTTCTGTATTAACAACAATGTGTTCAATAGTTGCAATTTTTTTAACCAACACTTTAGTTTTACCATATTCGTGCTTTTTAGTAAAATAGGAGGAAACCCTTTTTTTTAAATTTTTTGCTTTTCCTATATACAAAATAACCCCTTCTTTATCATAATACTGATAAACACCAGGCTGTGTGGGTAAGGTTTTTATTTGAAGTTTTAAATCCAAAAGCAATTCTTATTTTAAAAACATACAATTATTAAAGTTTATTGATGAATTAGCAACTATTTGGTAACTTTTTAACTTTGAGCAAAAAATTAATTTCCAAACAAAAATGCTTTAATAGCATCCCAATTCGAAAAAATTTCTCTTGAAACTAAAAAGGCTACTATAAAAATAATTCCTGCAATAATAAGCTGTTTTTTATTAATTCCGTTATTCATTATTTATAGTTTTATTAATACAAATCTACTTTAAAATTTCCAAAAATATAGATACCCTGTACATTCCTACAATTAATAATACCAAACTTGCAATAGTCCACATCCACTTGATTGGGTGCTTTAATTTTATTTTGATTAAAAAATTATATTAAATATATACCCAGAAATTATAATACACACTGTTACTACCGAAAAGAAAATTGCAATTAGTTTCATAGTCATTACTTTTTTTAACATCATTGCTTCAGGTAACGATAACCCAACAACACCCATCATAAAAGCAATTGCAGTACCTAACGGAATTCCTTTCGAAACTAATACTTGTACCACTGGTAAAACCCCTGATGCTCCTGAATACATTGGAACTGCTAACAATGTTGCAATGGGTACAGCAAACCAATTATCCTTACTTAAATATTGCTCAAAAAAACCTTGAGGAATATACCCATGCATTATACCTCCAATTGCAATACCAACAATTACATATGGTAAAATTCCTCTTAAAATTGCTTTAGATTCTTTCCATATTGAAGGCAATCTATGTTTAAAAGAAGTCTGCTCAATTTGAAATTTCTCTGTTTCTTTTTGAGAGTTTTCCAACACTTGTTGTACCCAGGGAGTTAGGTGTTTTTCTAATCTTAATTTCTGAAGAATAATACCAGAAATAGTTCCCAACAGCACACCGCTTATTACATAAATAACCGTTGTTTTTATACCAAACAAACCAATAAACAGGCCAATTGCCACTTCATTTACCAACGGTGAAGTTACCAAAAAAGCAAACGTAACTCCTAAAGGAATTCCACCTTTTACAAAACCAATAAATAATGGCACCGATGAACAAGAACAAAATGGAGTAACTGTTCCAAATAAAGAAGCCATGAAATATTCAAATCCGTATAGTTTTTTTCTTGAAAGGTAATTTCTAACTTTCTCAACTGGAAAATAGCTATTTACAATTCCCATAAAGAAAATTACAACAAAAACCAGTAATAAAATTTTTATTGAGTCGTAAATAAAAAAGTTCAATGCTTGAGCTAAATGCTCTTCTTTTTGAAGATTTAAAACCTCAAAAACCAACCAATCTGCTAAATGTTCAATCCATTTAAACATAACACTACTAATAATACTTTTTCTTCAGCCATAATGAAACATTTACCAATGCAATTAAAACAGGCACCTCAACCAATGGCCCAATAACTCCTGTAAAGGCTTGCTGAGAGTTTATTCCAAAGACGGCGATAGCAACCGCTATAGCCAATTCAAAATTATTTCCCGTTGCGGTAAATGCAACCGCTGCATTACGTTTGTAATCTATGTTCATTGCTTTACCCATAAAGAAACTAACAAAAAACATTAGCACAAAATAAATAACCAACGGAATTGCAATTTTTAATACATCCATTGGAATTTCAACAATTAAATCACCCTTTAAGCTAAACATTAACACGATAGTTCCAAGCAAAGCAATTAATGTAATAGGTGAAATAATTGGAATAAATTTTCTGTTGTAAAAATCCAAACCTTTATATTTTATAATAAAGTAACGACTTAAATAACCCATTAGGAATGGTATTCCTAAATAAATAGCTACACTTTGAGCAACTTCACCAATTGATATATTTACATCAAAACCTTCTAAACCTAAATACCCAGGCAAAACTGTTATAAATAACCAAGCATAAAAACTATACGTTATTATTTGAAAAACGCTATTTAATGCGACTAAAGTAGCTCCATATTCTCTACTTGAACCGGCTAAATCGTTCCAAACAATTACCATGGCAATACAACGTGCTAATCCAATTAAAATTAAACCTGACATATACCCTGGCTCATCTTTTAAAAAAACAATTGCCAATACAAACATTAAAACTGGACCAATAATCCAGTTTAAAAATAACGACATTGACATTAATTTTGTGTCTTTAAATACTGTAGGAATTAAGCTGTAATCTACTTTTGTTAATGGAGGATACATCATTAATATTAATCCTATAGCCAACGGAATGTTAGTTGTACCAACTGACATTTTTTCGGTAATATTTGCTATTTGTGGAAATAAATATCCCAAACCAACACCAACTGCCATTGCTAAAAATATCCATAAGGTTAAGTACCTATCTAAAAATTTAAGCCTTTTTTTCATTTTTATTTAATTTGTGAGAAAACATACAACATTTCTGAAGCAATTTCATTACTTCGCTCTAAATACTTTTCAGCTTGTTGTGGTGTATTGTCAAATGATTTTGGATCATTATACCGAACAGGAATTCTAGCTTCGCAACCAAAAATGAAAGGACAATTTTCATCTGCGTGATCACAAGTCATTAATGCTGCAAATTCTCCTTTTGGATTAAAATCATCTTCATATTTCTTTGAAAAAGCAATAATAGGGTGTGCATTTGAAGCAAATTTAATATTGTAAATAGGATTTTCACTTTCTGACATTTTTTTAATTTGAAATCCCTGATTTTCTAATGTTTCAGCCACTTTTGGATACATAGCAGTAGCTTCAGTACCTCCTGAATAACAAAATACATTTTTAATATTAAAATAATAAGCCGAAACCTGCGCCCAAATTTGAGATAAATGACTTCTTCTTGAATTGTGCGTACAAATAAAATTCAAGTTTATGTCTTTCTCGTTATCAACTTTACATTGAATGTACTCAATCATTGGTTGCAAAGCTTGTTTTCTCTCAACTGAAATTTCTTCAATTTTCAACTTTTCAACAGAATTATTAATTTCTTGAAATAACATCGTATAAATTTTAACAGCAACCAGATTCATTTTCTTCAGAAGAACAACATGAAGAATCCAAGTTTTCATCAGAACAACAGGCATTATTAGCAAAATTATCTACTAAAAGTGCTTTAACTTCATCTTTTGTAGGCACTTTCCCGGTTAAAACTAGCTTCTCATCAATCACCAGCGCAGGAGTACTCATTACATTGTATTCCATAATTTTTTGAATGTCCTCAACCTTTTCAACCTGAGCATCAAAATTATTCTCTGCAATAACTTCTTTTACAACCTGATCAACTGTTGCACATTTTCCACATCCCGATCCTAGTACTTTAATAATTTTCATTTAATTCTATTTTTATTTTATTTATTTAATCTCTCAAATAAATAATTAATAAATCCATTTTTTTTAATCGCAAGAGTTTTGACCCACATCTCTATTAAAAAAATTATTGAATAAAGTTTTCGCTTTTGTCCAATTATCTTGATTGATACAATATTTAATTTTTGGCGGATTTACTTCTCCTTGAATTAATCCAGCATCTTTTAATTCTTTTAAATGCTGTGAAATGGTTGATTGTGCAAGTGGAATCACTTCTAATAAATCACCTGTAAAACAACAACTTTGATTTTCTAAATATTTTAAAATTTTAATACGAGTTGGATGACCTAAAGCTTTAGCAAATTTTGCTAACTCTTCTGTTTCAACTTGATAAACAATATCTTGTTTTGTTCTTTTCATTGTTAATCGCAAATATACGATTAATAATGAAATTTTATTTATTTATTTTCAAAAAAAAGAGATCTGCATTAAACCAATTCAAATTTGCAGCGTCTAATCAAAAACTGAAAACCTCAAAAATGCAAAAGATATTTAACATAAATTGGTTACTGATAGGATTTCTAATAATTGGTGCTTGTGGAAAAGACAGCTCAGTAATTATTGATGAAAATGGAAATAATCTTGACGTTCCAGAATTATCAAATCCTAATAATCCCTATGAAATAGTTGATACAGATGTAGTTAATTTTTATAGCGAAAGCAATATTATTTCAAAACCCATAGAAGGAGAAAATTTTTACGGACAAGATGCTCATTATTTAAGAAACCAACCATCATATATAAAAAATAATGATGGCACTATTATCGATAACGTTACTGGTTTAATGTGGGAAATGGATATGGGTGAAAAAATTACTTTTGATGAAGCATTTACAAAAGCCTCAAATTCAAATTTAGGAGGCTATAACGACTGGAGAGTTCCAACCATTAAAGAATTATACTCCTTGATTTTATTTTCTGGAAGTGTAAAAGGAGAAACTGCTATAAATTTATTTATTGACACAAATTATTTCAATCAACCATTAGGAAATACATCAATTGGTGAACGTGAAATAGACGCCCAAACTTGGTCTGCTACCGAATATGTTGGAAAAACTATGAATACCGATGAAACAGTGTTTGGGGTAAATTTTATTGATGGAAGAATTAAAGGTTATCCGAAATTTAGGCTTAAAACAAATACTTTAAATAATATGTACTTTAGAATGGTACGAGGAAACACGGATTATGGGAAAAATAATTTCATTGATAATGGCAACGGAACAATTAGCGATTTAGCCTCCGGTTTAATGTGGCAAAAAGCAGATGATGGAATATCAAAAAATTGGGAAGAATCTTTAGCATATGCCGAAAACTTAGAACTTGCTAATAAAAATGACTGGCGTTTACCAAATGCAAAAGAGCTGCAAAGTATAGTTGATTATACCAGATCTCCTCAAACTACAAATTCTCCAGCTATTAATCCTGTTTTTGATACCTCTGAGATTATTGATCCAAATGGAAATACAGGTCATTATCCGTTTTTTTGGACTGGGACAACTCATTTAGACGGAGCTAACCCATATACTGGTGCTGTTTATGTAGCATTTGGTGAAGGGCAAGGTAAAATGAATAGTACATTAATGGATGTTCACGGAGCTGGTTGCCAACGTAGCGATCCGAAAAGTGGCAATAGAGATGATTTTCCTCAATATTTTGGTCCACAAGGTGATGTGCGCTATGTTTATAATTATGTTAGATGTGTAAGAACTATAGATTAATATGAAAAATTCTTATAAAATATATTTATGGCTTCTGATTCTTATTTCATTTTCAGCCTGTAGTAATGATAATGATATTCAAGCGAACAATGAAGATAATATTAATGTGCCTGAAGAAAATAAAAAAAAACCTAATATTTTATTAATTATTGCCGACGATATGGGGTTAGATGCTTGCCCTGGTTACAATATTGGATATGAAAAACCTTCAATGCCAACATTAGAAAATCTAATGAATAATGGGATTAAATTCACTAATGTTTGGTCAAATCCTACATGTACACCAACAAGAGCAACAATATTAACAGGTAAATACGGCTTTAGAACAAATGTTATTCAGGTTGATGATGTACTTTCAACTTCTGAGATTTCAATTCAAAAATATTTAAATCAACATTTAGACAACCAATATACCAATGCAGTAATAGGAAAATGGCATTTGTCTAAAGATACTAATCATCCTGAAAATATGGGAATCGATTATTATGCAGGCTCCTTAGGTGGAGGCTTAAAAAATTATTGGGACTGGAATTTAACCGAAAACGGACAGACAACTGCATCAACAGAATACACAACTTCAAAATATACCGATTTAGCTATAAATTGGATAGAAAATCAAACCCAACCTTGGTTTTTATGGTTAGCTTACAACGCGCCTCATGAACCTTTTCATTTACCTCCAAACGAATTGCATTTTCAAGGTGAATTACCAACTGATGAAGCGAGTATTGAAGCAAACCCATTGCCTTACTATTTGGCAATGTTAGAAGCAATGGATACTGAAATTGGACGTCTTCTAAACAGTATGTCTTCAGAAGAAAAAGAAAATACTGTAATTATTTTTGTTGGAGATAACGGTACTCCAAATCAGGTTGTTCAAGAATATAATTCCAAAAGAGCTAAAGGTTCACTTTATAAAGGAGGTATTAATGTTCCAATGATTATTTCAGGAAATAATATTACCAGACTAAACGAAACGGAAGATGCTTTAATTAATCTTTCAGATTTATACACTACAATAGCAAATATAGCAGGAGTTAATGTTTCATATATAAATGACAGTTATAATTTTAATGACCTACTTTTCGTTTCTACTGAAGGAGTGCGAGAATATTTATATTCTGAAGCTGGTGAAAATTTAAATTCTTTAAATAAAACCATTAGAAACAATACCCATAAATATATACTTTTTGAAGATGGATCAGAATCTTTATTTGATTTAAGTAAAGAACCTTTAGAAACTAAAGACCTTTTAAAACCAAAAAATCTTCCTTTAAGCGATAACGATAATAAAATGAAGGTTGAATTAGTTCAAAAACTAACCGAAATTAATCCGTAAGTTCTACTTCTTCCTCTTTTGGAAAAGCTTTTTTATTAAACAAAATCAATAAGAAAACTCCAATTGAAATAGCCGAGTCAGCTACGTTAAAAATGGCATTGAAAAATGTAAACGGTTTTCCTCCTAAAAAAGGAATCCAACTGGGCAAATCTCCACTCCACATAGGAAAATATAACATATCAACTACCTTACCATAAAACAATTCTCCATAAGGTTGTTCGGCAAAAGCAGTTGCAGTATTAAAACCTCCAGGAGTATTAAAAATTACTCCATAAAAAACAGAATCTATTATATTCCCTAAAGCACCTGCAAAAATAAGTGAAACAGCTACTATTAAAACTTTATGAGCATTTTTATTAATTGAAGAATACAACCAATAACCAATACCTGTAATGGCAAATAATCTAAAAATTGTTAAAAACAGTTTTCCTGTTTTTCCTCCAAATTCAGCTCCCCAGGCCATTCCATTATTTTCAATAAAATGTATTCTAAACCAATCAAAAACTACCACTTCTTCTCCATAAAAAAAATTAGTTTTTATGTATATTTTACTAATTTGATCTACTAATAATACAACTAGTATTATAAAAATTGCTTTTTTCAATATATAGGGATTCTTTGATAATAATAGTGAGGCTCCCACTAAAGGAAACTTCATTAAATATTATAAATTATTTATTAATGCTGGCGTTTTTTTGCTTCAATACTTAAAGTAGCGTGAGGAACTAATTTTAAACGCTCTTTTTGGATTAATTTACCTGTTACACGACAAACTCCGTATGTTTTATTTTCAATACGCAATAATGCGTTATTTAAGTCGCGAATAAATTTTTCCTGACGAATTGCCAATTGCACATTTGCTTCTTTCGACATGGTTTCTGAACCTTCTTCAAATGCTTTAAAAGTAGGAGAAGTATCATCTGTTCCATTATTACTATCGTTTTTAAATGTACTTTGTAATAATCTTAAGTCTTCTTCAGCGTGCTCAATCTTACTTTGAATAATTTCTTTGAATTCAGCTAAATCTTTGTCCGAGTATCTATTATTTTCATTCATAAGCTTATATTTTTTGAATTAATATTTTGGTATTTACATCATCAAAAGCAATTTCTATGCCTTTTTCCAGTACTTCTTCAAATACTAATTCGGTTGTTAATGTTTCAGTTTTTACATATTGCTCATTTGCAGCTATAGACTGTTCTAGTATGTCATTTTTTTCAATTAACAATTTAATTTTATCAGTAACGTCTAAACCACTTTCTTTTCTAAGGTTTTGAACTCTGTTAATCAACTCTCTGGCATTACCTTCTTTACGCAAACTATCAGAAATTGTTACATCTAAGGCTACGGTTAAACCACCTTGGTTAGCCACTAGCCAACCTTCAATATCTTGTGAGGTAATTTCAACTTCTGTTTGTGTTAAATTTACAATTTTTTCATTTATTTTTAAAGAAATTTCACCTTGTTTTTCAACAATTGCAATATCTTCTTGACTCATTTTTTGAATAGCCTGAGTAACAAACCTCATATCTTTACCAAACTTAGGCCCAAGTACCTTAAAATTAGGCTTTATGGTTTTTACAAGAATTCCTGAAGCATCATCAATCAACTCAATTTCCTTTACATTTACTTCAGATTTTATTAAGTTTTCAACAGCTAAAATTTCTTCTCTGTCATTCTCGTCTAATACCGGAATCATAATTCGTTGTAATGGCTGACGTACTTTAATCATTTCCTTTTTACGTAATGATAAAACCATGGAAGATATTTTTTGAGCTTGCTGCATTTTGTGCTCTAATTTACTATCAACCAAACTTTCATCGTATGAAGGGAAGGTTCCTAAATGAACAGATTCAAAGTTTTCTTTACCTGAAACTGAAATCAAATCTTTGTACAAATTATCCATAAAAAACGGAGCTATTGGCGAACCTAATTTAGCAACCGTTAACATACAAGTATACAATGTTTGGTATGCCGAAATTTTATCTTGACCGTATTCTCCCTTCCAAAAACGCCTTCTGCTTAAACGAACAAACCAGTTACTTAAATTTTCCCCTACAAAATCTTGAATTGCACGAGCCGCTTTTGTTGGCTCATATTCTTCATAGAATTTTTCTACATTTTTGGTTAATGTATTTAATTCCGAAAGAATCCAGCAATCAATCTCTGGTCTGTTTTCAATAGCTATATCATCTTCAGAATAAGTAAAGCCATCTAAATTTGCATACAAAGAGAAAAACGAATATGTATTGTATAACGTCCCGAAAAATTTTCGTCGTACTTCATCAACTCCTTCAATATCAAATTTTAAGTTATCCCAAGGATTCGCATTTGAAATCATATACCAACGAGTAGCATCGGCTCCGTATTTATCCATGGTTTCAAACGGATCAACAGCATTCCTTAAACGTTTCGACATTTTTTTCCCTTCTTTATCTAATACCAAACCATTTGATACAACATTTTTATAAGCTACAGAATCAAAAACCATAGTTGCTATTGCATGCAGCGTATAAAACCAACCACGAGTTTGATCAACACCTTCAGCAATAAAATCGGCCGGGAAGAATTTTTTCTCATCAATCAATTCCTTATTTTCAAATGGGTAATGCCATTGAGCATAAGGCATTGAGCCAGAATCGAACCAAACATCAATTAAATCACTTTCTCTTTTCATTGGTTTTCCTGAAGGAGAAACTAACGTAACAGCATCAACCACATTTTTATGTAAATCAATTTTTTCATAGTTTTCTTCACTCATATTTCCAACTTCGAAATCGGCGAAAATATCAGCTTCCATTAAACCAGCATTAACTGATTTTTTCATTTCAGCTTTTAACTCTTCAACAGAACCAATGATTAGTTCTTCTGTGCCATCTTCAGTTCTCCAAATTGGCAATGGAATACCCCAATATCGAGAACGAGATAAATTCCAATCATTTGCATTTTTCAACCAGTTCCCAAATCGCCCTTCTCCAGTAGATTTAGGTTTCCAGTTAATAGTATTATTTAAAGCGAACATTTCATCGCGTTTCTCAGTAACTTTTATAAACCAAGAATCTAAAGGGTAATACAATACCGGTTTGTCTGTTCTCCAACAATGCGGATAACTGTGACGGTATTTCTCTACATGAAATGCCTTATTTTCTTCTTTTAATTGAATAGCAATTTCAACATCTAAGGAACGCTTAGGAGCTTCACCTTCATTGTAATATTCATTTTTCACATATTTCCCCGCATATTCACCCATATGTTTGGTGAATCTTCCTTGTAAATCGACAAGCGGAACAGGATTCCCATTCTCATCTAACACTAACATTGGTGGCACTTCAGGAGTTGCCTGTTTGGCTACCATAGCATCATCAGCTCCAAAAGTAGGAGCGGTATGAACAATCCCTGTACCATCTTCAGTAGTTACAAAATCTCCTGCAATAACTCTAAATGCATTTTCAGGATTTTGATAAGGAAGTGCATAAGGTAATAATTGTTCGTATTTAGCTTCTAAAAGATCGGCTCCTTTAAATTCTTGAACAACAATAAATGGTATTTTTTTATCATTTTCATTATATGCTGAAAGTTGTTCCGCGGTTTCAACTGTAAAAAACTTTTTAGAGAATTGTTTACCAACTAAATTTTTAGCTAATATCACGTTAATTGGTTCAAACGTATATTGGTTGAAAGATTTAACCAATACATAATCAATCTTTTTCCCAACAGTTAAAGCAGTATTTGAAGGTAGTGTCCAAGGAGTTGTAGTCCAAGCTAAAAAGTGAATATCACCATCTACTTTTTGTAAAAATTCAGGCAATGTATTTTTCTCAGCCTTAAACTGTGCAACTGCAGTGGTATCAGTAACATCTTGGTAGGTTCCCGGCTGATTTAATTCGTGAGAACTTAAACCTGTACCTGCTTTTGGCGAATATGGCTGAATTGTATATCCTTTATAAATCAACCCTTTCTTATACATTTGAGCCAACAGCCACCAAACTGTTTCCATATATTTTGGCTTGTATGTTACATATGGATCTTCCATATCAACCCAGTAACCAACACGTTTTGTAAGGTCATTCCATACGTCTGTATAACGCATAACTGCTGTTCTACAAGCTTGATTATACTCTTCAATGGTAATTTTTTTACCAATATCTTCTTTGGTAATTCCTAATTCTTTTTCAACACCTAACTCAATAGGTAATCCATGAGTGTCCCAACCAGCCTTACGTTTTACCTGAAAACCCTGTAAGGTTTTATAACGACAAAATATGTCTTTAATGGCACGTGCCATAACGTGGTGAATTCCCGGTAAACCATTTGCAGAAGGTGGTCCTTCAAAAAATACATATGGATTATTTTCATTTCTGGATGTTATACTTTTTTCGAAAATATTCTCTGCTTCCCAAAACGCTAAAGTTTCATCTGCTACTTTAGTGAGGTTCAATCCTTTATATTCTCTAAATTTTTTACTCATTTTTTCACCTTAAATCAATTAGTTTGCGAAATTACATATTTTCTTGAACATATCATTATTATAAATGCCAAAAAATAACCCATAAAAAGCATTGATTTTAACAGTTTTATTATAAGTTTATCGAGGAAATAAAATTCAATTTTAAAATGATTTAGGCAATAAAATGAAATTGCTATAAAATACTGGAGCATTTTAAGCAAAGAAAGTGCAATGCATATTTTCAATTTATATTGACAAAACTCTAAAAATTAGTGGGCTATTTACAATTAAAAAACACCTTTATAAGATATTTTTTATCGATATCAATCTATTTTTTCGAGAAAATTAAGTGTTATTCACTTTTTAAATTTTAGCCTAGCTAAATTATTTAAAAAAAATTACATTCCACGTTCTTTTTGAATATGTTCATAGGCTTTTTGAACTTGTCTGAATTTTTCTTCAGCGCCTTTCATATGTTCATCTCCTAAATGTCTTAATTTATCAGGATGGTATTTTTTTACCATTTTTCTGTATGCTTTTTTCACCTCACTATCAGCTACTGATTTATCTATTTCTAAAATTTTATATGAACTGTCTATAGTATCATAAAACATAGCTTTTATTGACTCAAAATCATATAGATTTATATACAAATAGCCTGCAATAGTTTTTATTGTATGCACTTCGTTTTCAATCACAATTCCGTCAGCTTTAGCAATTCCAAACAAAAAATGAAGTAATTGTAAGCGAGATGCATGAGTTAAATTCTGTCGAATTTGCACACAAACCTGTCTTGTAGAAATATTATTATTCTTAATAAAACCATTAAAAAGTTTAAATGCATGGCTGGCTCGTTCAGCACCATACATATTTTTAAAATGATTTCGAACATAGACCAACTCACGTTGATCTATTTTTCCATCAGCTTTTATAATAGTTGCAGATAACAATAATAAACTTATTTCAAAATCACCAGATTGCACATGGCTATTAACAGATCCGTAGGCTTTAGCTCGTTCAATATCTTCTTTGGTAAAACCATCTATAAAACTTCCAACTACATACCCTAAAATACTTCCAATTGGACCACCTACTGAAAAGCCCAATCCGGCTCCCAGCCATTTTACAAAATTTCCCATATAAAAATTAAAAATTCAAAGATACACTGTTTTATTTGTATACTTAATATTGCAGAAGTTACAGAAGTTAAAAATTTTATAAACTTTAATTTCGAATGCCGTTAAGACTTAATTCTTAAACGATATCAAACCTTTTTGAATTTATAAATAAATTAAATACAAAAAATTATGTAGGTTTGCACACCTAACTACGTCTAATTAAAAAAGAAAAAATATGTATCCATTAGAATTGGTAAAACCTATGCAACAAGAATTGGAAAATTCAGGTTTTACATCATTACACACTGTTGAAGAAGTAGAAAAAGCAATTAATAATGAAGGCACTACTTTGGTTGTAGTTAATTCAGTTTGTGGCTGTGCGGCTGGCACTTGTCGACCAGGAGCAATTGCTTCACTGCAATTTGATAAAACACCAAAAAATTTAGTTACTGTTTTTGCTGGAGTTGATAAAGATGCAACTGAAAAAGCACGTGAATTTATGATTCCTTTTCCACCATCATCCCCAAGTATTGCATTGTTCAAAAATGGTACATTGGTGCATATGTTAGAACGCCACCATATTGAAGGAAGACCTGCTGAAGCAATAGCATCTAATTTAGCTGCTGCTTATGAAGAATATTGTTAAAATTAGTAACTTTGAAAATATGGCTCATTTTTTGTAATTGAGTTATAACATTCAATTTTTATTTTATGACAGCATTTAAACATATTATAAAAACGATTGCCATTTGTGCAATCGTTTTTAGTTGCTCTGATATTTCAGAAGAAACCCAAGAAAGTGACAAACAACAATTGGAAATTTTAAAATATGAAATTGAACAATTGGTAGATTCCAGCACTTGTTCTGAAAATTTAGATTGCGATTTTATTGCCTTTGGAAGTAAGCCTTGCGGTGGTCCCTGGAGTTACCTTGCCTACCCAACAACTATTGATGTTGATTTATTACTTAACAAAGTAAACTACTACAATGAAAAGGAAAGATTATTCAATATTAAGTGGGGAATAATTTCAGATTGTGCAGTTGTAACACCTCCTACAAGTTTAGAGTGTATTGAAGGTAAATGCACTGCTATTTACAATTAACCTTTCCAAAATAATATTTAGAAACCAGATTAATTAAAGCTCTTTTACTTTTTTTAAATGAACACAACACAAATAATTTCAAACACAGAAGCTTTTGTAAAATCAACTTTAAAGAATACCGAAGGAGGCCATGACTGGTTTCATATTAAACGTGTCTGGAACAATGCTAAATTAATTGCCAAAAATGAAAATGTCAATATTTTCATTGTTGAAATAGGTGCCTTATTACATGATATTGCCGATTCTAAATTTCACAATGGGGATGAAACTATTGGTCCAAAATTAGCATGTGAATTTTTAGAAAGCCAGCAAGTTTCGAAAGAAATTATTTCTCATATTGAAAATATTATTTCAAATATTTCCTTCAAAGGCGGTAATTTTGAACAAACTTTTACTTCGCCTGAATTAAATGTAATTCAAGATGCTGACAGGTTAGATGCAATTGGTGCAATAGGAATTGCACGCTGTTTTAATTATGGAGGTTTTAAAAACAGACCTTTATATAATCCTGAAATTACTCCTAAATTAAATCAAACTAAAGAGGAATATAAAAATTCAAAAGCTCCAACAATAAATCATTTTTACGAAAAATTATTATTATTAAAAGATAGAATGAATACCGCTTCAGGTAAAAAAATTGCCGAAGAACGTCACCAATATATGAAAGACTTTCTTCAGCAGTTTTATAATGAATGGGATGGAGTTAAATAACTTCTTTATTCAAAATTAGGTTTGCGTTTTTCCAAAAAGGCTGAAGTTCCTTCCTTAAAATCGTTAGTTCCAAAACTCAATCCAAAGTTTTCAATTTCTACACTATAACCATTCACACAGTTTGAATAATTTGCATTTACAGATTTAATTGCATTACTTATAGCTACAGAGGAATTTCTCATAATTTTACTGACAATTTTTTCACACAAAGGCATTAATTCTTCTGGTTCTACTACATAATTTACCAAGCCATAATTTTTTGCTTCTTTAGCCGAAATCATTCCTGCAGTCATTATCATTTCCATTGCTTTTCCTTTGCCTACTAATTGTGGTAATCGCTGAGTTCCGCCATAACCAGGAATAACACCTAAACTTACTTCAGGTAAACCCATTTTAGCGTTTGAACTTGCCACTCTAAAATGTGCCGACATTGCCAATTCTAGACCTCCACCTAAAGCAAAACCATTCACTGCAGCAATAACAGGTGTACTTAAATTTTCAATAAAATCGAATAAAATTTCTTGCCCTTTACGTGCTAATTCTGTCCCATTTTCGACACCAAAATCTGCAAACTCTTTAATATCAGCGCCTGCAACAAAAGCTTTTTCACCACTTCCGGTTATTATAATAACTTTTGTAGATTTATCTTCATCTAAAATTTTAAATGCAGTATGTAACTCTTCAATTGTCACTTTATTTAAAGCGTTTAATTTACTAGGTCTGTTGATAGTAATTATTGAAATACCTTCTTTTACGCTAATTAATATATTTTCAAAATTCATTCTATTTTATTTTTTTGGTAATACTACTTTGAATACTGTTCCTTTATCTAATTCAGAGGTAAAATTTATAGTACCTCCGTATGTTTCCACAATATTTTTCACCATTGGTAAACCCAATCCCATACCGCTAGATTTGGTTGTAAATTTAGGTTCAAATACCTTCTGTTTATCTTCTTCCAAAATTCCTTTTCCATTATCTGCAATAATTATTTCAATACCGTCCTTAGACTCACCCACACTTACTTCTATTTTCTTATTTTCGACTCCCTCCAAAGCCTGGGAAGCATTTTTAACCAAATTTGTTACCACACGTATTAATTGAGTTTTATCTAATTCAGCAATCAATTTTTCTTGTTTAGGAAAATATGTAATATAATCTTCAGTAAAAATATCCAATGCATGTTTTACAATTTCAACAATATTAAGCCTTTCTGGCTTTTGAGTTGGCATTTTTGCAAAATTAGAAAAGGCAGATGCAATAGAGCTCATTGTGTCAATTTGTTGAATTAATGTTTTACTGAATTCATTAATTTTATCCTTAATATTCGGGTCATTTACATCAAATCTCCTTTGAAAACTTTGAACAGTTAATCGCATTGGGGTTAACGGATTTTTTATTTCGTGAGCCACTTGTTTTGCCATTTCTCGCCAAGCTTGTTCACGTTCTCCTTTTGCTAATTTTACGGCACTTTCCTCTAATTGATCAACCATCCCATTATAGGCATTTACCAATGTGAAAATTTCTGCACTTGCATTTTTTAAAATAATTTTTTTGTTTTTTTTGTTTAGACGAGTATGGCTGATTTTTTCAGTTACAGTTTTAATAGATCTTGTAATATAACTGGATATAAAATAAGCAAAGGCTATTGCTATTATAAACATAAGAACATACACAAAAGCCATACGAACTAAAAATTCTTCCAAATCCTTTTCTTGGTCAGTATTATCTTGTACGTATTGTAAATTTAAAATACCTATTGGTTTAAATTTGTTATCGATTATGTATGAATAGGATGACTGAAAGCTATTTCCGTTTATTTTTTTTGCATCAACAAATCTATGGTTAAAGTTATTTTCAACACCCTGTACAATATGCTTATTTAACTGCTTAGGAGCATCGTTTTTTATAAATCCTGAATGTGAATTTATTTTAAGTTCACCTTTCAAATTATACATATTAATTTCTAATTTCTCAATATTAGATATTTCATAAATTTTTTCTTTAAAAATAGGAGCCAAATTCGCTTCTATAATTTCAAAAGAATTTTGAGTAGAGTTTAACCAATAATTAATAGATGCTTTTACTGATTCTTCCTTTCGCTCTAACCGCCCTTGATTGTATTCCTCAGTTTGCTCTTTGTACTGATAAATAGTAACCGCAGCTATTAGTACTGATGCCAAAAGAATCAACACAATCATTGCTATAAAAATTCGAATACGAAGAGAAAGCTGATTTAATTTTAACATAACTTAGTTGTAAATATAGGGATAATTTTTACAGTTCACTTCACAAAAAATATACCGAAGTCTATTTATACTTATGTTTAAAGTAAATAATAGTTAGTGTTAAAATAATTGTTGCTGAATTCGCTAAAATCATTGACAAGCTGTTCAAATGAATTCCATAAACAAGCCATAAAGTTATTCCTACCAACATAATTAAATACATTGTAAGTGAAACACTTCCTGCGGATTTAGTTTTCCACGCTTTGTAGGCTTGAGGTACGTACGCTGAAGTTGTTAAAACCGCTGCAATTAGACCTATTATTTCAAACGAGTCTATCATCATGTAGTTATTCAGTCTAAAATTAATGATACCCTGAAACAATTTTAGGGCGATATTCTTAAATTTTTATCCAACAATATTTATAATTTTTCCAGGCACCACAATTACTTTTTTAGGGGTTCTTCCTTGCAATTGCGCGTGTGTTTTTTCGTGAGCCATTACTGCTGCCTCAATTTCAGTTTTACTCAAATCCAACGACAATTCCATTTTAAAACGCATTTTACCGTTAAAAGAAACTGGATATTCTTTGCTGCTTTCTACCAAATGTTTCGGATCAAAAATTGGGAAATCGGTAGTTGAAACTGATGTTGAATGTCCTAATTTACTCCATAGCTCTTCAGCAATATGAGGTGCATATGGTTCAATGATAATTGCTAATGGTTCTAAAATTGCGCGCTTGTTACATTTTTGAGCTGTTAACTCATTTACTGCAATCATAAAGTTTGAAACCGATGTATTGAAGGAAAAATTATTAATATCTTCTTCAACCTTTTTTATAGTTTTATGAAGTGTTTTTAACTCATCCTTGGTTGCTTCTTCATCAGAAACTGAAAATTCTCCTGTTTGATGATACAATTTCCACAACTTTTTTAAGAAACTATACACTCCTGAAATTCCTGAAGTTTTCCAAGGTTTTGATTGCTCTAAAGGACCTAAAAACATTTCAAACAAACGTAAACTATCTGCTCCGTATTCTTCACAAATAGTATCAGGATTTACCACATTGTATTTAGATTTCGACATTTTTTCCACCTCTCTGCCTACAATATATTTTCCATCTTCCAACACAAATTCAGCATCTTTAAACTCAGGTCTCCAGTTTTTAAATGCCTTTATATCTAATTCATCTGATGTGTTTACAAAGGAAACATCTGAATGAATTGCTTGTACTTTATAATCTGAAATCAAACCTTTTGAAACAATTTTATTTTCTCCTTCAACTCTATAAACAAAAGCAGAAGTACCCGTAATCATTCCTTGATTGATTAACTTTTTAGCATATTCATCATTGGGAACAAAACCTCTGTCGAACATAAATTTTTGCCAAAAACGAGAGTATAATAGATGTCCGGTTGCATGTTCACTACCCCCAATATATAAATCTACATCTTGCCAGTAATTAATGGCTTCTTTAGAAAATATTTCATCATTATTTTGTGAATCCATATAACGGTTAAAATACTGTGAACTTCCAGCCCAGCCAGGCATTGTATTTAATTCTAAAGGAAAAATAGTTTCATTATTTATTAGACTATTTGCAACCACTTTGTTCTTCAAAGTATCCCAAGCCCAAATAGTTGCATTTCCTAATGGTGGTTTTCCATCTTCGGTAGGTAAATATTTTTCAACATCGGGCAACACAATTGGTAAATATTGTTTATCAATCATTTGCGGCATTCCGCTTTTGTAATATACAGGGAATGGCTCTCCCCAGTAACGTTGGCGACTGAAAACGGCATCACGTAAACGGTAATTAATTTTTCCAAAGCCAATTTCCTTTTGTTCAATTTCGTAAATAATACGTTTCATTGCCTTTTTATAGGTCAATCCGTTTAGAAAATCAGAATTTGCAATTTTAACACCTTCTTTTGTTGAACAAGCCTCTTCAGAAATATCAACTCCTTCGAATATATTTGGAATATCTAAACTAAAATGCTTTGCAAATGCATAATCTCGTTCATCACCACAAGGCACAGCCATTACAGCCCCAGTGCCATAACTGGCTAACACATAATCTCCAATCCAAATCTGCACTTTTTCACCTGTAAACGGGTGTAATGCATAAGCTCCTGTAAACACACCTGAAATGGTTTTAACATCGGCCATACGCTCTAACTCACTACGCTTTGCAGTAGCTTTTACATAGGTTTCAACTGCTTCTTTTTGTTCTGAAGTTGTAATTTTAGAAACCAATTCGTGCTCAGGTGCCAAGGTCATAAAACTAACGCCGTAAATAGTATCAGGACGTGTTGTAAATACTTCTATTTTATCTTCAAAACCATCCATTTTAAAAGAAACCATTGCCCCTTCTGAACGTCCAATCCAATAAGTTTGAGCGTCTTTTAAAGGTTGCGGCCAGTCAATTTTATCTAGCCCATCTAATAACCGTTGTGCATAAGCAGTAATACGCATACTCCATTGCATCATTTTTTTACGAACAACAGGATGACCTCCTCGTTCTGAAACTCCATTTACAATTTCATCATTTGCTAGTACAGTTCCTAATTCTCGACACCAGTTAACTTCTGTTTCAGATAAAAATGTTAATCGGTATTTTAAAAGTATCTCTTGTTGTTTTCCTTCTGAATAGTTTTTCCAATCTTCAGCAGTAAATGCTAATGCATCTTCATCACAAACCGCATTAATTCCAGCATTTCCAGCAGTCTTAAAAACTTCTTCCAGTTCCGAAACTGGTCTCGCTTGATTAGTATCTTTACAATAATACGATTCAAATAACTGAATAAAAATCCATTGCGTCCATTTGTAATAATTTGGATCTGAAGTTCTTACTTCTCGAGACCAATCAAATGAAAATCCAATTTTATCTAACTGTCTACGATATGTTTTAATATTTGCTTCGGTAGTAATTGCTGGATGCTGTCCAGTTTGAATAGCATATTGTTCAGCAGGCAACCCGAAAGAATCGTACCCTTGTGGATGCATTACGTTAAAACCTTTATGACGCTTGTAACGTGCGTAAATATCACTTGCTATATAACCTAATGGATGGCCAACGTGCAACCCGGCTCCAGATGGATATGGAAACATATCTAACACATAAAATTTAGGTTTCTTAGATTTATTTTCAGCTTTAAACGTTTGATCTTCTGCCCAATATTGTTGCCATTTGGCTTCAATTTCTCTAAAATTGTATTCCATATTACTATTCAAAATTTTGAAAGTGCAAAGTTACGTTTTATTAATAGAAAACTAAAGTGTAATTTTATGGTTTAAAGAAATTTATAAGATTCTAAAAGTAAAAGAAAAATGGCTAAAGAAATTGGATTGGTACTTTCAGGTGGTGGCGTGAGAGCCATTGCACATATTGGTTTTATAAAAGTATTGTTAGAAAACAATATTGTTCCAACTCAAGTTGCAGGAACAAGCGCTGGGGCTTTGGTTTCAGCTTTATACGCCAATGGTTATCAACCAAAAGAAATGATTCATTTTTTTAAACAAACTCCATTTCTTAAATTATCAATGTATGCTATGAATAAACCTGGAATTATGGATAGTGAAAAATATGTATCATTTTTCCATAAATTCTTCCCGCAAGATTCTTTTGAAGCCTTAAAGTATCCTTTAACTGTGACGGCAACCAACTTGATTACAGGAAAACTCACCTATTTTAATTCTGGAGAACTCATAAAACCATTGATTGCATCTTCAGCTTTGCCACCTGTTTTTTCACCTTTAGAAATAAAAAACGGACTGTATTGTGATGGTGGTGTGTTGAATAATTTCCCTGTAGAATCTGTTAAAAACAAATGCAGTACCATTTTGGGAAGTTTTGTAAATCCAATTTCAAAAATTGACAAGCAAGAAATAAATTCTTCCTTAAAATTGCTGCACAGAGTTTACCAAATTGGATTGGATGCAAAAAATATTAAAAAATTTAAAAAATGCAATTATGTATTTTCTCCTCCAGAAATTAAAGAAGTTGGCGTTTTAGATGCTAGGGCAATTAACAAAGCTTATGAAATTGGTTATAAATTAGCAAAAACCGAAGAACAAAATATTTTAAATGCTATTAATTTTTAAGTACAGATCCCACTCAAAATATACATATATTATTACAACTACTTTTAAAAAAGCCTAAATTCCTCTTGCTCTTTTTTCTTGGGGTAACAGATTATAATAAATAAAAGAATTCATTGGTGTGGGAACACATAACTCTTTCCCCATTCTAACAATTGTTCCATTTTGAGATTCTAGTTCTGAAGGTTTACCTTCCATAATATCTCTTTGCAACGAAGCGGTAGTGTCTTGCGGTAAAGACTCGATTATATTAAATTGTTTTTGAATAACATCTGATGGTAGGTTTATATTTTTTGCTTTAGCAATTGCATAAATTTCTTCAGCCGTATTCCACATCATTCTTTTAATTTCCGGTGAAGCCAACATTTGACCAATATTGACTCTGGTTAAAGCACCCAATGCACTAATTGTAGTAATAAATAAATATTTAGTCCAAATTTCTTTTTGAATATTATCAGCTAACTTTGTAGTGATATTTGCATTTTTAAATACGCTTTCAAGCTGAAGAGCTCTTTCTGTTTTTTTATTATCCAACTCGCCAAACACAATTGTTGGCTCATAAGTAGCGTGTTTAATTACTCCGGGGCTTTCAATAAAACTTACCACTTTACACAAACCTCCTATAACGTGTTTTTTATCAATTATTGAACTTAACATTTCAGAATTTTCACACCCATTCAGTAATGAAATAACCATTGTATTTTCATTTAAAACAGGTTTAATAATTTGAGCTGTTTCTTTTAATTGCCACGTTTTTACACAAACCAAAATTAAATCGATGTCTTTAACTTTAGAAATATTATTAGTTGCATTTGCAGGCTTCACTACAAAATTTCCTTTAGGACTTTTTAACTCTAACCCTCTCTTTTTAATTGCTTTTAAATGTTTGCCTCTTGCAATAAAAATGACTTTGTTTCCTGCTTGAGCCAATCTAGCTCCAAAATAACCTCCTACGCCTCCAGTTCCATAAATAACTATATTCATATTTCTGATTTTTACCAAAAATACGATTTATGATTTTTTATTCACTAAAAAGTAAGGGATTTTCCAACTAAAACCTGCTGACAAATATTCCATATTAT
>ERZ1046740.59-NODE-59-length-98675-cov-6.994991_pt1 | contig 98675 bp, 80 predicted proteins | sample MGYA00383093_ERZ1046740 | MGnify/ENA primary metagenome ERZ1046740 (study PRJEB29581, sample SAMEA5548363) | metagenome | biome: marine; feature: coastal; material: water | depth 25 m | study: Short-term variability in the microbial, nano- and picoplankton dynamics... | reverse complement strand
TTCTATCCAAATTTAAAAAAGGAGCTAACCGTTAGTATTACGTCTATAGATGATGTTCAGCTTGAAAAGATGTTGAGAGCGTTTAGAATGTCAAGATTTAAATAATATGAAGGTTGTTTTGTTTTCAATAATCTTACTTTTTCAAGGTCGCTTTCAACCACACTATACAGATGTGGTGACGGTGGCAAAAGCAGAAAGCAAACCAATATTACTGTTATTTTCAGGGTCGGACTGGTGCAGCAACTGTATTAAGCTAAAAGCGGATGTCTTCGACAATGAAGAATTTAAAGTACTTCAAAACGAGAAATTCGCAATGTACATAGCTGATTTTCCGAGAACCAAAAAAACAGTTGAAAATCAAAGAACCTTAGATAACGAAATGCTGGCAGACAGGTTTAATTCCAAAGGTCAATTTCCTTTAATCCTATTGCTTGACTCAGATCAAAATATTTTGAGGAAAACTTCAGGAAAATTTAATTCTATCGATGAATTTAAAACCTGGTTGTCTTTGTAAATTCACAACATGAAAAAAGCCTTCAAATTTTTCATTTTCTTTTCATTGAGCACCTTGCTCTTCAGTTGTGCGCAAGTAAAAGGCTACGAACGTGCGCATTTAAATGATGAAGAAATGAAACAACATGTAAAAACGTGTGCGCATTTTGAAAACTATTACCAAGTGATTCGAGAAGGCGCCTCAGGAGCTGAAGGTGGAAAAACCGGAGGAGGCTGTGGCTGCAATTAAAGACGTCTTATTACTTATATTTTTTGTTTTCAGCTCCCTTTTTGTTTGTGGTCAAGAACAAAAAGTAGATGCGAAATTTCTTTACAACTACTATGAACAAGATGGCAACAACAGTCCTGTAACTGGTGGCATTGGCACTGAAGAACTTTCTTTTCATGGTCCATCCATTGTTGTAAACGTTGCCATTGATAGTGCTTCAACTTTTCATTTTGATGGCGGTGTAGATGTCTATTCATCTGCCTCAACAGACAATATCGATTTCAATGTTTCTTCAGCCAGCGCAAAAGACGCTAGAACACATGTGCGACTAGGCATGTCTCATTACAACGAAAAGAAAGAGCAGACCATTGCATACCACGGCAGCTTTTCTATTGAATCTGATTACACATCTTTTGGTTTTGGCGGCTCTTACGCAAAAGGTTTTTACAACTACAACACAGTATTGAGTATTGCAGCTCAAATCTATCTGGATGATTGCCGATGGGGAAGACTTTCCTCAGGCGAAGAACTTCGTCTCATTTACCCAGAAGAGATGAGAGGGTTTGATTGGGAGGATGAATATTTGCGCCAGACATACAGTCTATCAGTGAGTGTCGCTCAACTTGTCAGCAAGCGAATGAATGTTTCACTCTTTACAAATCCAACGCTACAAAATGGATTATTGGCTACCACATTTCATCGCATTTATTTTAGCGATGTATCGCAGCACAGAGTTGAACGTTTACCCTACAATCGTTTCAAATTACCAATTGGATTAAGAGTGAATTACTTTGCGGGAAACAAGTTTGTTTTTCGAGGTTACTACCGCTTTTATGCTGATAATTGGGATGTAAATGCGCATAGTTTAGAGCTCGAAATACCGTATAAGGTTACGCCCTTCTTTTCCGTCTACCCCTTCTACCGCTTTTATATTCAATCTGCCACTAAATATTTTAACCCTTACGGGGAGCACTTATCCAATCAAGAGTTTTATACATCAGATTACGACTTATCGCAATTCACAAGTCTCAAATATGGGATGGGCCTCAATTTCTATCCAGTAAATGGAATTTGGGTGAACAAGAACAGTGGGGGTCTTTTATCAATGGAATTAAGAGGTGGTGTATTCAATCGATCGAATGGATTGAATGCATTTTATATAGCCTCTGTATTCAATTTTGGCTCTAATTAAACCACTACCCCATTCTTCTCTAAAATACCTTTGATGTCTGGCTTGAAGTAATTCGCACCTTTCAAGACCTTGCCATCTTCGCGGTAAATTGGTTTTCCGTTTTCATCGAGTTTACTCATATTACTGCGTTGAATCTCTTCAAAAACTTCTTCTATAATATGTTGCATTCCGTGACTAAGAATTGTCCCAGAAAGAATATACATCATATCTCCAAGTGCATCAGCGATTTCAACAATATCTCCACCCTCTGCTGCTTCTAGATATTCTTCGTTTTCTTCACGCATCAACTTATAGCGCAACATAAATGTCTCGTGTCCAACTTGCGCTTTAGGCGTGTTTTCATTGTTGATGCCAAAGGTTTCATGAAACTTTTCTACATGTAAAATTTGCTTCTTCATCTCTTAATTATCTATTGTCTGTATATCTAGTTTGGGCTTGATAAAACTGGAAAGCCATAAACCAATAAATGTTAAAACTCCATTTAGGATTAGTAGCTCAAATCCAAATTTATACCCAAACCATTCATAAGAATTCGAACTTAATATGTATGTAACAAAAGGTGCTAACAAAGCGATCGCAGGAACGGCCTTGTCGTGAACTTTCATTTTTGTTATCAACCCAAAAGCATAAAAGCCCAACAGTGGACCATATGTATACCCTGCCAGCTTGAAAAGTTCATTTATCACGCTGTCATTGTTGAGCGCATCAAAAAGTAGAATAACCAAAATGAGTACAATTGAAAACCCAATATGCACTAGTTTGCGGTCTTTAGTGTTCTTATCTTCAGGGTCTTTTCCTAAAATATCTATGTAAAATGAGGTCGTTAAAGAAGTTAAAGCTGAATCTGCACTTGAATATGCCGCAGCAGTTAGACCAATAATAAAGGAAAGACCTGCGGCAAGCGGCAAATAATTAAAACTTAAAAACGGAAACAATTCATCCATTTTAAAAGCGCCTTGCACCCCATCTGGGCTGGTCAACGCCAACACTCGGCCAGATTCAATTAATTCTGAATCTGTAGTCCAATCCAGAAAGCCTTTGTCAATGCCGTATAAGTATAACAATGCACCTAAAGCCAAAAACAAGAGATTGACAGGAACCAAAGCAATACTCATGGAGTAGACATTCTTCTTTGCTTCACCTAGGTTTTTGCACGTCAAGTTTTTCTGCATCATATCTTGATCTAATCCAGTCATGACTATTGTGATAAACATCCCACCTAGAAAGTGTTTCCAGAAATAATTTCCGGCAGCAGGGTCATTCACGAAAATTTGACTGTACTCACTTGCAGTGATGTTTTGAATTGCCTCAGCAATACTCCAATCTAAATCTGTTAGGATAAATGTAATCGTAATAATTACAGCCAATAGCATGAACAACGTTTGAAGCGTATCTGTCCAAACAATTGTTTTGATTCCTCCTCTAAAGGTGTACACCCAAATAAGTAAAACGGTTATAACAACTGCCGCCCAAAATGGTATGCCAAACTCTGCCAACACAAACTTGTGAAAGACATTCGCTACTAAGAAGAGTCTAAATGATGCGCCAATAATCCGCGAAAGCAAGAAAAATGAAGCGCCTGTCTTATACGTGTAAAAGCCAAAGCGGCTTTCTAGGTAAGTGTAAATAGATGTTAAGTTGAGCTTGTAATAAAGGGGTAACAGGATGTTGGCAATAACTACATACCCCAACAAATAGCCAAACACCATTTGCATGTAACTAAACATACCACCACCAACTGCTCCTGGAACAGAAAGAAAAGTCACTCCAGACAATGATGCCCCAATCATACCGAAAGCTACCACAAACCACGGCGAGCTTTTCTTAGCCGTAAAAAACTGTTGATTATCGTCTGATTTTGCTGTGAATCTCGCAATAAACACGAGCAGCGCGAAATAGCCGAGGACAACAAATAGAACGAGATTGGGATTCATAAAAATGGGTTTAGACAAAGAAAACAAAAGAGACTTCTAAACCAAGTTTTAGCTTTGTACATTTATCCAAATTTATTCAACCATACAATGAGGACAGTTTTGACGCTTTGCCTATTCCTTCTTTGCTCTATTTCGTATGGTCAATACAACAAAGAAGTGGCTGATAAATTCGCAAAAACCGTTTGTGAGTGTTTAGAGAGTGCGGTAAAAATACAATCTGAAATTGGTGAAATTGTTGGTTCTAACAACGGTAACTGCATGTCCGAATCTTTATTAAACTCTAGCGGTGTTGAAAACACCTACTGTGCATTCTCTGCCTTTAAAGGCGGAAAAGAATTTTTAAACCACATAAAAGAATTGCAAAACAATGAAATCGCAATTACTATTTTTTGTGTGGAAGAAGAATTATTCTTCAAAACAGAAAATGCAGACAAAAGCGTTGTTAGAATTGAAACGGTAAAATATTAATGGATATACCATCTAAGAAATTAGAACAAGCAGTTTTTGAGATTTCAAAATTACCTGGCATTGGACAGAAAACGGCATTGCGTTTAGCACTTCACTTACTGCGACAAGATACGAGCGAAGTCTTCAAGCTCTCAGAGTCTTTGGTGCACATGAAAACCGAATTAAAACAGTGCTCTCGTTGTTTCAATATTTCAGATAGTGAACTTTGTGAATTGTGCCGAAAGCCAAAACGAGACGCTCAAACTATTTGTGTTGTTGAAGACATTCGTGATGTCATGGCTATTGAAAATGCGCATGGATTTACGGGGTTATACCACGTACTTGGCGGTTTAATTTCTCCTATGGATGGCATTGGCCCAAGTAACTTAACCATTGACGCCTTGATAAAACGTATTGAAGAAGACGAAGTGAAAGAAGTCATTTTAGCCTTGAATACAACTATGGAGGGCGACACTACAAACTTTTACCTCTTCAAAAAAATGTCTACTTTAAACGTCAATGTAACGACTATTGCACGTGGCATTGGTGTAGGCGATTCTCTTGAGTACACAGATGAAGTGACACTTGGACGTTCCCTACAAAACAGAATCCCGTTTGAACAAACCATGCGCAGTTCGTGAAGAATTCCATCAGTCTTTTTTTATTCACACTTGTTTCAAGAATTCCGTTGCTTAATATTGGCTATGGACCAGAGGAGGATGCTTGGGGTCATGTTCTGAATATTTACGAAATGAAAGGCGCTGGACATTACATTATGTCGCGCTTACCTGGCCACCCGATTTACGAAGGACTTCTTTACATACTTTTTCCAATTCACAGTGCTCTGTTTTACAATTTACTATCTGCTATTGCCTCAGGATTTGCTGTTTTGGCTTTTTACAAAATTGCCCTAAACTTTACTATTATAAAAAATGCTTTTCAAGCAGCACTTGCTTTTGCAGTGATCCCGATTTTCTATTTAAGCAGCACATATACCATTGATTACACATTAGGTCTTGCGCTAACTTTGTGGGCCTATTATTTAATTCTAAAACACAAAATAGTTTGGAGCGCGTTACTTCTTGCATTAGCAGTTGGCACGCGCATAACATGGATTTTAATGCTCATGCCGCTTCTTGCGACACTAAATGGCTATCGATTCGAGAAATTTGAATTTAAAAAGTCCTTTCAATTTCTTTTTGTTTTTGGATTTCTTTCCGCGACAGCATATTACCCTGTTTACGATGCCTATGGAATTGGATTTTTCAACACTTACAAATTACCGTATCCGCCACTTGCAAAAGCCATTTACAAAGGTACAATTGGTGTTTGGGGATTAATCGGTTTTGGGTTTTTAAGTGTTGTTCTGTTCGCGTTTATGAAACGAGCTAAATTCTATTTTGGCCAAATAAGATGGTGTCATATTGTATGGGGCATTCCCATTGTTTTGTATTCTATCATCTTTATCCGTCTGCCAGAAAAGTCAGCATTTTTCATTCCTGTCATTCCTTTTTTATTGTTGTTTATTTTTTCGTTTCTAGACGAACGTTGGATTAAATGGTCTGCTTTCATTGCGTTTTGTTCTCTTCTATTCTTCGGAATAAATATTAGTGATTCATTGAGAGGTGCCACCCCAAGGCCTCACGATTTTAAAAAGACCATATCTGGACAAGAGATTTTCTTTTCATTTGAGCGTGGCTTGTTTTTCCTTGAAAAAGACAAGCGTGAAAAGAAACAGAGCGTTACTGCGCGTATCAGCGCCGAACTGAATGAATTGGAAAAGCCATCGGCTGTAATTTGCGGTTGGTGGTATGCCATGTTGGACGTAACAGTAAAAGACAACAAATGGCCTTGGCCAGAACATGTGAAACTTCATTATTACTTATCTGACGAAGAAATTCTTAAATACCAAGAGAATGGCTATGAATTGCTTTATTTGCCAGAGCAAGAAATCATTAACAATCAAAAAAATAATTCTACGTTAACATCGGAGGTGGGTCAACCCTTTTCAATAGAATGAAGTTATCCATTGTCATAGTAAATTACAACGTAAAGCACTTTTTAGATCAGTGCTTACATTCTGTATTTCGCGCCATCGAAAACATGGAAGCAGAAGTATTTGTAGTTGACAATAATTCTGTTGATGATTCTATGGAAATGGTGGCAGCAAAATATCCTCAAGCCATTTCGATATTAAATAAAAAGAATGTTGGGTTCAGTGTTGCAAACAATCAGGCTATCCGTGAAAGCAACGGGGAGTATGTGGTGGTGTTAAACCCTGATACAGTTGTAGAAGAGAATACATTTGAAAAGACAGTCACGTTTATGGATATGCATGAGGATGCTGGTGCCCTTGGCGTAAAAATGATAGACGGTCGAGGTAACTTTCTACCAGAGTCAAAACGCGGTATTCCCACACCTTGGGTAAGTTTCTGCAAAATGACAGGCCTCACGAAGCTCTTCTCAAAATCTAGGTTGTTTGCACATTATTATATGGGCCACCTCTCTGAAAATGAAACTAACGAAGTTGAAATTCTTGCAGGTGCTTTTATGCTTATGCGCAAAGAAGCCTTAGATATAAGTGGTCTATTGGATGAGACCTTTTTTATGTATGGCGAAGACATTGATCTGTCTTACAGAATTATTAAGGCGGGTTATAAAAATTACTATTTCGCAGACACGCAGATTATACACTACAAAGGCGAGAGTACCAAGAAAGGCAGTCTTAACTATGTCTATATATTTTACAAAGCCATGGTCATTTTTGCAGAAAAACACTTTTCGCAAAACAACGCAAGGCTATTTGGGTTTTTCATCAATGCCGCCATTTATTTAAGAGCCTCATTGGCAATCTTTCAGCGGTTTTTAAAAGCCATTACAATTCCTGTTCTTGATGCTGGAATATTGTTTGGTGGCCTTTTTTATATAAAAGAATATTGGGAACACAACCACCGTTTTATTCGCGGAGGTGAATACCAATCTGAATTAATCCAGTATGCATTTCCGTCCTACATACTTATTTGGTTAACGCTTGTGTTTATAACAAATGGGTATACAAAACCAACAAAAGGAAAGAACATTGTCTATGGAGTACTTATTGGCACCATTATTATTCTAGCTATTTACGGATTACTCCCAGAGAAGTTTCGTTTTTCTAGAGCTATTATATTATTGGGCGCTGCTTGGGCATTGATTGTCCTACCGGTTTACCGCTTTTTGTTACAACGTCTTTTCAAAGTAAATTTTTATAAAGACGAGAACAACAACAAACGTCTTATTCTTATTGGCGATAGCCAAGAGTCTCAGCGTGTTATTGAATTAATAAATTCTACAGGAGTGCGGCCTGGTTTTATCGATGTTATACACCCTGAGTCTCTCGATACTCTTAATGCAGACACGCTAAAAGAAAAAATAGAAATCTTTAAAATTGATGAAGTTGTTTTCTGTTCTGAAAACCTAACAAGCGCTGGCATCATTGAAAACATGGCCCTTTTAAGAGGATTAGATGTTGAAATTAAAATCGCCCCTTCAGAAAGTCAATTCATTATTGGGAGTAACTCAATTCACACTCAAGGCGATATTTATTCTGTCCAAGTCAATCAGATTGCTAAGCCACATCAAAAAAGAAACAAAAGGTTTTTAGATTTCGGCAGTGCTCTACTTATGTTCATCTTATCCCCAGTACTAGTGTTCATCCAAAAAAAACCTACTGGATTATTCAGTAATATATTTGGCGTATTGTTCGGCAAAAAAAGTTGGGTGGGTTATGGTTCTGAGAAGTCGACAGCAAAGCTTCCAAAAATTAAAGATGGGGTATTAAACTCTGGTATACCACACAAGAACATAAAATTAACTGACGAACAGGTTGCACAATTGGATTTTCTTTACGCTCGAGATTATCACGTTAAAATAGACATTGACATTATGTTGAAATGTTTGAGAAGTTTAGGTAATTCATAGAATACTAAGCACTTACAATAAAGAGCATAAGACATACCATGAGGAGGTTAATTTATTACTTTTGTCACCCTTAAAAACTAGCATTTGAGCATGGCGCAATTTGAATTAACAATGCCCAAAATGGGCGAAAGTGTAGCAGAAGCTACTATTACAAATTGGTTAAAAAGCGAAGGCGATCACATTGAAGAAGATGAGGCCGTTTTAGAAATTGCTACCGACAAGGTAGACTCTGAAGTTCCTTCCCCTGTCGAAGGGAAACTTATCAAAATGCTTTTTAATGTAGACGATGTTGTTCAAGTAGGACAAGCCATAGCCATCATAGAGACTGATGGCGAAGGCAGCGGTGACGCACCTGCTCCTGCAGCAACAGAAGCACCTCAAGAAGCAGAGGCTATTGCCGAAACCGTAACGCAGGCAGTTGAGGTTGTATCTGGCGGAGAGATTGTAAAGAACTCAAATGGCCGCTTTTATTCTCCACTAGTTAGAAATATTGCCAAAGAAGAAGGCATCAGTCAGACTGAGCTAGATGCATTGGACGGCTCAGGCTTGGAAGGTCGTGTTACCAAAAATGACATTCTAGATTACGTAGCCAACAAAAGTTCTGCTCCGGCAGCACCAACACTAGCGCCAACACCTGTTGCTTCCACTCCTGCGAAAGCAGCAGCACCAGTTAGCTTAAACGCTGGAGATGAAATTATTGAAATGGACCGTATGCGTAAAATTATTGCCGACCATATGGTAATGTCTAAATCTACTTCTCCTCACGTCACTTCTTTTGTGGAAGCTGATGTGACCAATATTGTTAACTGGAGAAACAAGGTCAAAGACAGCTATTTCAAAAGAGAAGGCCAAAAAATGACCTTCACTCCTATTTTTATAGAAGCCATTGTGAAAGCCATTAAGGATTTCCCAATGATTAATATTTCTGTGGATGGGACGAACATCATTAAGAAAAAAGACATCAATATTGGAATGGCAGCAGCTTTGCCATCGGGTAACTTGATTGTACCTGTTATTAAAAAAGCTGACGACCTAAACTTAAACGGTTTAACCAAACAAGTAAACGATTTGGCAAATCGTGCAAGAAACAATGCGCTAAAACCTGATGATATTTCGGGAGGTACATACACCGTTACAAATGTTGGTACGTTTGGCAATGTAATGGGCACACCTATTATAAACCAACCGCAAGTAGCAATTCTTGCTTTAGGTGCAATTCGTAAAATGCCTGCTGTTATAGAAACACCAGATGGCGACTTTATTGGCATCAGACAAAAAATGTTCTTAAGCCACGCTTACGACCACCGTGTTGTAGATGGCGCTTTGGGCGGAATGTTTGTGAAACGTGTAGCCGAATATCTAGAGGCTTTCGACCCTAACAGAGAAGTTTAAGAACTTTGTTTATGAATAATTTTTTAATCCCGCTAAACCTTTAGTTTAGCGGGATTCTTTTTTAAAAACCATTATGGAATTAAATTTAAAACGCCCTATTTGCTTTTTCGACATCGAGTCAACAGGCGTCAATGTTGTAAACGATAGAATTGTTGAATTAAGTGTTCTAAAGGTATTACCGAATAATACCACAGAATCTAAAACGTGGTTGGTCAATCCTGAAATAAAAATTCCTGCAGAGACCACAGCCATCCATGGAATTTCTAATGAAAAGGTGGCCAATGAACCAACGTTTAAAGTACTGGCTCACGACGTTTACAACATGATAAAGGATTCTGACTTGGCTGGATACAACAGCAACAAATTTGATATTCCGATGTTGGCAGAAGAGTTTTTACGTGCGGATATTGAATTCCACATGGAGAATAAAAAAGCCGTTGACGTACAGAACATATTTCATAGAATGGAGCAACGTACACTTTCTGCAGCTTATAAATTCTATTGTAAAAAAGACTTGGAAAATGCCCATACCGCGGAAGCTGATACTATAGCCACTTACGAAATTTTAAAAGCTCAGCTAGATCGCTATCCCGAGGATATTAAAAATGACATAGATTTTTTAAGTGACTTTTCAAACCGTCAACGTGTAGCAGATTTTGCTGGCTTTATTGCTTTTAATGACGATAATAAAGAGTACTTCACGTTTGGTAAATACAAGAATCACTTGGTTGAAGATGTACTAAAGAAAGATGGTGGCTATTTCGGCTGGGTTTTAAACGCCAACTTTCCTCTTTATACAAAAAAGGTATTGACAGCTATTAAACTTAGAAACTTTAACAAGTAGATGAAAATAATTTGCGTTGGCCGGAATTATGCAGATCATGCGAAAGAACTCAAAAATGAGACTCCAAAAGAACCTGTTCTTTTTCTAAAACCAGAGACGGCTATCGTCCATAAAAATATGCCGTTTTTTATTCCCGATTTTTCTGAAGACGTTCACCACGAATTGGAGCTTGTTGTAAAAATTAACAAACTTGGGAAACACATCGATAAACAGTTTGCTCATAAGTATTACAACGAACTTACCGTTGGCATAGATTTTACCGCAAGAGACGTTCAAGCAAAATGCAAAGCAAAGGGGTTGCCCTGGGAGAAAGCTAAAGCATTTGATGGCTCTGCGTTAGTCGGCAAGTTTGTCAAAAAAGAAAAATTTGAAAGCGTGCATGCGCTCAATATCGAAATGTATAAAAATGGAGAGACCGTGCAAATCGGTAACACAAGAGATATGCTTTTTGATATAGACAGCCTAATTGAATACATCTCAAAATATTTTACACTAAAAATTGGTGATTTAATATTCACCGGCACCCCATCAGGAGTTTCAAAAGTCAATAAAAATGATACTTTGAAGCTTTTTCTAGAAAGCGAGCAACTAGCTCAAGTAAACGTTAAATAATCTGTGAACACATTAAATAATTTAGGAGGGTCTCGAATAGCCCTTTTTTTATATTTGTGACTTATCACTCTAGGTATTAAAGAAATATTATGAAGTTAAGAATACTCGGAATTTTTGTTTTGTTCGCGTCATTGAGTACCACTGCTCAGGTAGCGAGTCCTATAGATACTTTGTTTATAGAAAAGTTTGATCCACCAAGTGGACCAGACAGCGTAAAAACGTATAACAACGTGGCCGGTAACACAGGTGTTTGGAATGACACTAACTTTTTATGGACAAGTCCTACAATGAGCTACCATGCCCAAACCGTGCCTTTTGACATCTTATATTTTGAAACAGATTCTTTTTCTACACTTGGAAATCGTTTTGTAAGAATGAAATTCCAACATATTTGTAAAATTTTCTTCTTGAACAATGGTTTCGTTCAAGTTTCTGTAGATGCTGGAAACACATGGGTGAACTTAGATTCCAATCACTACCAAGGCAACTCGCCTAACTTTGATGGGTTGGGCTACTTTTATGAAAACTCATATCCTGCGCCTTCTCAAACACCTTATTGGGGTGGTCCAACACTTACCCCTCCTGGTGTAGTTCCAACAAATAGTTGGTGGGCATCTGAGACTTTTGATATTTCAGATATAGCAGGTACTATACAAGCCAATGGTGATACAGGCTATGCTGATGTTCGTATTCGATTTGCACTTACTTATGGAAGTGGTCAAAACATTGCCTCAGGTTGGTTTGTTGACGATTTGTTAGTAGAAGGTTCGCCTTGTGAATTGGAGGAGCCTAAAATAGATTGGGCACTTATACCTCCTTATTATCCGGTTGGTGCAAGATATAGTACGAGTGAAGTTGTTCGTTTTGAAGCAAGTGACAATGCTGGGCTCGATAGTGCTCTATTGCACTACAGTATTGCAGGTGGGCCATGGACGGTCAGCAAGATGACCCCATTAAGCAGTCCTCAATGTAACAACAATCCAACAACAATAATTTTTGCGGATACCATCAATAACATTGCCCTTTACGATTCAGTAGATTGGTATGTTGAAGTTTACGATTGTTCTTGCCCTAATGTGAAAAGAGATCCTGTCATAAACGTAAATCCGAATTATTATACATTCTGGCGAAATGTTGCGCCTCCTGCAATTTGTGGTGCTTCGACTCCAGGATCTTTCCCATCTGTTATTGATGTCTTTCCATGGGAAGAAAATTTCGAGAATGCGTCCTATTGGCTTCCTGGAACAGGAGATGGTTCGTCTGGTACAGCTCACCGTGGTGACTTTCCAACCTTAAACCCACCAAATGGTCTGAACTGGGGCGTTTCTCCAAATCCAATACAAACGGGCTACGCTTGGAGTGTTAGAACAGGAGGTACAAATACAAATCAAACAGGACCAAATGGAAATCATACGCCAGGTGGATCAACATATTTATACACAGAAGCAAGTCAAGGAGGCAATGGAGCGACAACTCAATTGGTTTCTCCATGTATTAATTTGACTAATGTTTCATGTGCAGGTCTTGAATTTTACTACCACATGTATGGAAGTAACATTAATAGATTGGTTGTCTTAGTAGATACTGGAACAAATACTAGTGTGTTTACACCTGCAATTTGGAAACAAATTACTCCAGTTCAAACAAGTTCTAATCAAGCATGGGAGCGAGCATACGTGTCTTTGGAAGAATTTTCTGGAAAGATTATTAGATTCAATTTCTTAGCAAAAAAGAAGAATGGACAAAAGTCTGATATCGCAATAGACGATGTGAGAATTTTTGAACCGGATCCAATTGATGCTGAAATGGTGACATATTATACACCCGAAAATGGGTATTGTAGCTATTCTGCAAATGACTCTGTAACGGTTAAAGTAAGATCTACAGGTTGTATAACGCAAACTAAGTTACCCTTAGCCTATAAAGTAAAAACATTACCTAACGGACCAACTACTACTTATTGGGATACCATTACGGACAACATAACCTCAGGATACGAAACAGTTCATAAATTTAGTGTTGGAGCGAATTTAAGCGGTTACAACAATTATCAGGTAACCGTATTTACAGGTTTAGCTGGTGATACTACGAACACTAACGACACTTTAGGTCCAATTTTCATAAGTCATGAAAACCCTTATTCAGGATGGCCGTATATTGCTACTCATGACAATAATTCATGGGTTGCTGGAAACAATTCAAGTACAAACCCGGGAACTTATGACTCAGCCTTGTTCTTACCTTCTCCTGCCGCTACAAGTGGTCAGTATTCTTGGTTAGTAGGTACTCAACTAACTCCTACATCCAATACAGGCCCAAGAAGAGATCGTTCTTATACAGGTAATTACATTTACACGGAAGGTGATTTAGGTGGCACAAACGCTATACTGTTATCAAGATGTATGGACCTAACGGGTATGACTTTCCCGTCATTAGATTTCTTTTATCATATGTTTGGCGCGGGTATAAATAATATGTTTATTCAAATTAAAAAACCAGGAGAAAAAACATGGTCATTATTGGCTGGTTCAAACGTAATTGGCGCTCAACAGACAAAAGAAAGAGACCCTTGGATCTTTGCGCATTACGATTTATCTACATATGCCAATCAAATAATTCAATTGAGAATTATTGGGTCGAAGACAGGTGCTGGAACTACAGCAGATATTGCAGTTGACGATTTAAGTATTTATGATCAAGGAACAGTTGATGTTGGTGTTGTTCAAATTAGCCCACCAAATGCTAGAATTAATTTAGCAAATCCTATTAAGCCTAAATTTAAGATAAGAAACTTTGGTAGAAATGCCGTTTCAAACATTCCTATTCAATATAGCATCACAGCGCAATGCGGCATTAATGCTGGTGTACCTATAACTTACACGGATACCTATTCTGGAACAATTGCACCTGGTTCTGAAATAACGTACCAAGCAGCGGTAACTCCAAACTATCCTCAAGGTGATTTCCTTATTTGTGCAAATACAAACAAGCCCGGAGATAATGTGACGCATAATGATGAATCATGTACAAGATCTGTAGGTTGGCCAATAGTAGATATACGCGATGGCTTTTTTGAAACCTTTGACAGTTGCAATGGTGGATCGTATTTAGGAGGATATCCTAGTGGTGACTTAAGAATATTTGAAATTGGAGCTCCAAACAATGGGGCTATCTCCGCCCCAAAATCTAGTCCAAATGTGGTTATGACTGGACTTAATTTCAACTATTTCGCAGGTAAAGAAGAAACATACAATTTGCCAACTTTCATAGGGTTCGATACTATTGCCGGTGCTGAACTCCAATTTGATCACAGATGGAGTCTGGGTGCTGGAGATGCCATCACTTTTGAATATCAAGCAGGTGGGCAATGGAATATTTTAGGTTATCCTGGCACCAAATTATGTTCAGAGAATTGGTTCAACGCGTCTAATATTCCAATTCTAAACAACGGAAGTGGTTGGACTGGTTCTACAGCAGGATCAGGATATGAAACGACTTGTTGGCCATTGTCTATTTGGAACTTTAGCCCTAATCCTTTTGCAACAAGATTTAGGTTAGTCTCTGGTGCAGGATCTAGTGCTGGTTGGGCAATAGATAACCTGCAAGTTATAATACCACCTCAAAACTCTGCGGCACCTGTAAGAATTAGAACAGTAGAAAATATTCCTGTACCTGATCAAGACAATCAAATTAGAGTAGTTATTGAAAATACTGGGGCTAAATTCTTAGATTCCGTTTTAGTTCAATATGCAGTTACGGGAGGTCCTTTCACAGGTGTTTATACTTCACCAGAACTGGTTGTTTTTCCTAAACTTTCTCCCGGGGGCAAAAAATCGTATGACTTTTTGGATTTGTGGGACGCACCTCCAAGTGGTACGTACCAAGTTTGTGTTGTGACTTCTCGCCCAAATAGCAAACAAGACAATTTAACAACGGATGATACGCTTTGCGAGACAATTGTTGTACCAGACAAGATTATCATGGCGAACGATTCGGTGCATTGTAACAATTTTGATGACCCTTCAATTACACCTTGGTTAGTGACCAATAGTTTCTATGTAGATGGAGGTAAATCTTCTTGGAATGAAGGAACACCCAATCAATCTCCTATTATCGGAGCAAACAGCGGAACAAGTGCTTGGATGACTGGACTTGATTCTAATTACCGTCACAGAGATTCATCTGCATTACATACACCATTCTTCGTTTTAGATTCTGGTGTAACTTATAAAATGACGTTTATGCACAACTATTTGACTGAAATTTATCACGATGGAGGAAGTGTTGAAGTATCCCATGATGGAGGATTGACGTGGTACTCTGTCGGAGATCGTTTACCAAGTGGTAACTGGTTTTCTCATGATGCAATTACGGCACTTGACGTTATCAGACCGGGATGGTCAGGAAACTCAAATGGATGGATTCCTGCAGAAATAAATGTGTCTTTCTCTGCAGATAGAACAAGTATCTTCAGATTCAGATTTGGCGCCGATCACAGTTACGAGTATACAGGATGGGCTATTGATGATTTCTGTTTGACAGCTACTACAGACAAGCCAGAATGGACTATTGGTATAGACGATCAAAACCTAGGGAACATAGGAATAGGAAATGTTATTCCTAATCCATCTTCAGGCGAAACTTACATTCCGTTCATAATGAATAAATTTGGTAACGTAAGAGTTACTGCCGTGAATTTGCTAGGTCAAACAATGATGTCTGTAGACCAAGATTATGAGCTTGGTGAAAACAGAGTTGACTTTGATGTCCGCCTTTGGGCTAAAGGCGTATACTTCATCGTGTTTGAATTTGAAGGAATGCAGCATACAAGAAAAATGATAGTTCAGTAAGAACTTCTTCTTAAAACTCAAACCCCGTCATATGGCGGGGTTTTTTTATGCCTTAAAGTCAGCAGAAATTGAATTAGAGTGTCAACATGTCCGAAAACGAACACTTTTAAACTTTTGGTTTGGAAATTGACATTACAGATGAAAACAACTGAAAATGAACTTTAATAAATTCACAATAAAAGGACAGGGAGCCATTCAAGGCGCACAGCAATATGCGAGCGAATTGAACCATCAGTCTATAGAAAATGGACATTTACTACATGGGCTTATGCAAGCTGATGAAAATGTATTGCCATTTATTTTCAATAAACTATCGATTAACGAATCTATTCTAAAACAAACATTAGAATCTATTATTACCTCCTACCCAAAAGTACAAGGCGGTAATCAGCATCTGTCTAGAACTGGAGGTGATGCTTTGAGCAAAGCTGAAAAAGCGGCAAAGGAATTTGGAGATGAGTTTGTGTCTCTTGAATTTATTCTTATCGGTATTCTTAAAACAAAAGATCAGGTAAGTCAAATGCTAAAAGATGCAGGTTTAAATGAAAAGGACGTTTTATCTGCCATAGCAGAATTAAGAAATGGAAACAAAGCAACATCGGCTTCTGCAGAAGAAACGTATAATTCTCTAAACAAATACGCGAACAATTTAAATAAGCTTGCGGAAGAAGGGAAATTGGATCCTGTGATAGGCCGTGATGAAGAAATTAGACGCGTTCTTCAAATTCTTTCTAGGAGGACTAAGAATAATCCCATCCTTATCGGTGAGCCTGGCGTAGGTAAAACTGCCATTGCCGAAGGTTTGGCGCATCGTATAATTAAAGGTGATATTCCTGAAAACCTAAAGAATAAGAATATTTATTCTTTAGATATGGGTGCACTTATTGCAGGAGCAAAATTTAAAGGTGAGTTCGAAGAACGCCTTAAAGCTGTTGTAAAAGAGGTTATTAGTGCAGATGGAGAAATTGTTCTTTTTATTGATGAAATTCACACACTCGTTGGTGCTGGCGGTGGTGAAGGAGCTATGGATGCAGCAAACATTCTAAAGCCTGCTTTAGCTAGAGGTGAACTGAGAGCAATTGGTGCGACTACCCTAGACGAGTACCAAAAGTATTTTGAAAAAGACAAAGCTTTAGAAAGACGTTTTCAAAAGGTTTTGGTTGAAGAACCAGATATAGAATCTTCTGTGGCCATCCTTCGTGGGATTAAAGAGAAATACGAAACACACCACAAGGTTCGAATTAAAGATAAGGCGGTAATCGCTTCTGTCCAACTCTCTCAACGCTATATTTCTGATCGTTTCCTTCCAGACAAGGCGATTGATTTAATGGACGAAGCAGCTTCTAAATTGAGAATGGAAATCAATTCTAAACCCGAAGAAATTGATATTCTTGATAGAAAGGTAATGCAACTTGAAATTGAGCAAGAAGCCATTAAGCGGGAGAAAGACGATAAAAAACTTGCCGTAATTCGTGAAGAGCTTGCAAATCTCTTAGAGGAACGAAATGAGCTTCAAGCAAAATGGGAAACAGAAAGGAATGTTGTGGACAGCATTCAAGCTGCAAAAGAGGACATAGAAAACTTAAAGCTAGAAGCTGAACAAGCAGAACGTTCTGGCGACTTTGGCCTCGTTGCAGAAATCCGTTACGGAAAGCTAAAGGACGCTGAGAATCAATTGGATAAAGCAAAGTTGAGTTTGTCTGAAATGCAATCGAATTCTCCTTTGATAAAAGAAGAAGTTACAAGCGAAGACATTGCTGAAGTTGTAGCAAGATGGACAGGTATACCGGTAAGTAAAATGCTTGAAAGTGAAAGAGAAAAGCTTCTAAAACTGGAGGACGAGCTCCACGAGAGAGTTGTTGGTCAAGATGAAGCCATACAAGCTGTAGCGGATGCAATACGCAGAAGCAGAGCTGGGTTGGCCGATGAGAAAAAGCCAATAGGTTCATTCATTTTCTTAGGCACGACTGGTGTTGGAAAAACAGAACTGGCAAAAGCTTTAGCTGATTATTTGTTTAATGACGATAGCGCACTAACGCGCATCGATATGAGCGAGTATCAGGAAAAGCATTCTGTGAGTAGATTGGTAGGAGCGCCTCCGGGGTATGTGGGTTATGATGAAGGTGGACAGCTAACAGAAGCGGTTAGACGCAAGCCCTACTCTGTTGTCCTTTTAGATGAAATAGAAAAAGCGCATCCTGATACGTTTAATGTTTTACTACAAGTTTTGGATGATGGACGTTTAACTGACAACAAAGGGCGCACTGTAAACTTTAAAAACACAATCATCATCATGACTTCGAACATGGGTAGTCATATTATTCATGATAATTTTGAGAAATTGGATGATGACAACGCTGCGAAAATTTTTGAGCAGACTAAACACGGTGTTCTGGAATTGCTGAAAAAATCCTTGAGACCTGAATTTCTAAATAGAATAGATGAAACGATTATGTTCAAACCATTGGATAGAAGCGAGATTCTAGGTATTGTAAAGATTCAACTCGAAGTGTTGAAAGCGAAACTACAGACACAAGGAGTCACTTTAGACTTTTCTCCAGAAGCGCTAGAATACATAGCAAATATTGGTTTCGACCCACAATTTGGTGCGAGACCAATAAAACGAGCACTTCAGAAAGAAGTATTAAACGAGCTTTCTAAAGAGATAATCTCTGGAAAAGTTCATGCTGAAAGCATTATTCTTGTAGACAGTTTTAATGACGATATCGTTTTTAGAAACGTAGAAGAGGAAGCTAAAATTTAAATAGAGAGTTTTTAGAGAAGCGTTACGAATTGTGGCGCTTTTTTTATGCTTTATTTTTTTGCAAAAGCTATTTTCGCCTTATGAGTTTAAAGACTAAGCTTAAGAATTATTTGAGCGACAAGTTAGGTGTCACGGAGAATCGCATTTTGATTCAAAGCCTTTCCTCCTACATTACACTGCTAGGAGGAGATACCATTGCCTTGCCTCGCGTTATTGAAAAAGATGTCTTAAAATCAATCCAGACTAAATATGGAATTGATAAATTCAATACAGTAATCCATAGAAACGATATGATGTTGTACAATCATATGGTTCACTATTATGGAGATACGGCAAAAGCAGTGAGCGGTTATTTTGAAGTTGGTGTGTCGGCCTCGAAAACCATTGCCGACAAAATCAATCGACCAAGTGTTAATCACGTTTTAGATTTTGGGAGTGGCTACGGCCGTGTATCTCGCTTCCTCCCCTACTTTTTTAAAGAAGCCCAGGTTCAGGTAAGTGAGGTAAAGCCCATTGCCATGGAGTTTCAGAAAGACGCATTTTCATTTGAAACTATCGTGCATACAGAAAATGCTTCTTCGTTTAAGTCCGGTCAACAAGATTTAATAATTGGCATTTCTGTCTTTACACACATACCAATACTCGCGTTTGAAGAATGGTTGAAAGTCTTATATACTAGCCTAAACGTTGGTGGACAATTGTTGTTTACGTTTAACAACATTGCCAAGTGTCCTTTTAAAAACAACGGCAAATACCATTTCAAGGAACAATCTGAAGATTCATCTAATTCGGGTATTCCAGACAAACTCGTTGATGTTTCGCAGTATGGCTCTACATTCTACTCACCTAGTTACATGCAGTCGTTGCTTGAAAAGTATTCGCAAAAAATAGAACTCATTCAAAATTTCATTGGAGACCACGATGCTGTGATTCTCACAAAGTAGTTCAATAAAAAAGGTTGCATTTTAGCCACCTTTTTTATTGCTTTAAAAGTCTCCTTATTTATCCTTTTCAGCCTCTGCAGCAGCAGCTTCAGCAGCCTCCTGTTCTTCTTCGGCACTCAACCAACCGCCACCTAAGGCTTTGTAAAAAGCTACATACGCCTCTAATAACTCTCTGTACGTTTTAGCGTAACTCAATTCTGCCTCAAAAGCAGATTGCTCTGTTTGAAGTACCTCTAAGTAACTCGTTACTCCTTTATCATAACGCGCTGCTGAAAGATCTCTTGCATTCAGTGCAGCGTTAACGTAGTTTATTCTTGCGTCAAGTTCATCGTGAAGTGTAGATATTTCTATTAACGCATCTTGAACTTCTCTAAAGGCATTTAAAACGGTTTTTTCATAGGCGTATAACACTTGATCGGTTCTAGCTTTTTCAACTTGAACCCTTCTTTTATTCTTATTGAAATTAAACAATGGTCCAAGGAGATCTCCACCCGCACTCCATGCTGCACCAGCCGCACCAAAACTGGCAAGGTCGTTGCTCGCTACTCCCAATAACCCAGTTAAACTGATTGAAGGGAATTGTTGCGCAACAGCTACACCAACGCGTGCGTTTGCAGCATAAACATCTTGTTCGGCAGCCATGATATCCGGCCTTCGTGATAAGAGGATAGATGGTATTCCCGGAGGTACCATGTTTGGAATGTTTTGGGCTTTTAAATCATAGCCAATTACAACCGAATCTGGATTGAATCCAACTAGAATGCTCAGCGCATGCTCAGTTTGTGCAACCTGTCTTGTGTAAAGAGGAATTGCAGCAGCTGCAATTGCTTGTTGAATTTGAGCTTGATTCAAATCAATCTCAGGAACAATTCCTGAATTAAATCGCGCTTTAATAATATTCAAGGAACTGTCTCTTAACTCTAGGGTGTTGTAAGACACACGTAATCTTTCTCGATAATCTAAAAGTAAAAAGTAGCTACTAGATACTTCAGAAATTAAACTCATCTGAACACTTCTTAAACCAAATTCTGTACTCAAAAGATCGGCTAAAGCCGCTTCATTTGCTCTCCTGAATTTTCCCCAAAAATCGAGTTCCCAATTGAAAGATGCGCCTACGGTTAAATTTTGATTAGATCCTGGCAAACCCAATTGCTGTTGAAAAACATTACCGTTTTGATATTGCGCTTGATACCCAATCCCTGGCCATAAATCTGCTTTAGTAAAACCAAGTGCAGCTCGCGCTTGCGCGACTCTTGAAGCTGCAATTTTCGCATCTCTATTTGAATCTAATGCGGTAGATATTAGGGTATCTAAAATCGGGTCATTGAACATTTCCCACCATCTTAGATTTACAATTGTATCAGTCGCTGTAGATAGTGAATCGTATCTGTATAAATCTTCAGTTTCAACAACAGGAGTTTCTCTATTTGGGCCAACTTTACAGCTTACTGAAAAAATGAGAAGAACTAAAATCGAGCTGTATTTTAATAATGCTTTCATCTTATTCTTCAGTTTTAACGGTTGATTCAACAAGCTTTTGTTTGTCTCGCTTTTCTTCGTACTTGGCTATTTTACCAATGAGGATGAAGAGCATTGGATAGAAGAATACACCTAAAATAGTCGCTACAGTCATTCCGCCTAACAGCGCCATTCCCATAACCTTTCTCGCTTCTGCTCCTGTTCCTGTTGCTATAACCAACGGAAATACTCCAAGAATAAATGAGAACGCTGTCATCAGAATTGGCCTAAATCTTGACTTAGCAGCTTTTACCGCAGCATCAAATAGAGATAGGCCTTTTTGAAACTCGTCATTCGCAAACTCCACAATCAAGATGGCGTTCTTGGCTGCCATACCAATAAGCATTACAAAAGAAACTTGCGCAAATATGTTGTTTTCAAAAGTAATACTGAACTGTCGTGCTACAAATAAAAAGGCTAAGGCTCCAAATATGGCGAAGGGTGTACCTAATAATATAGCAAAAGGCAAAGACCAACTTTCATATTGAGCCGCTAAAATCAGAAATACAAACACCAATGAAAAAGTTAAAATAACACCCAAAGATCCTGATGCTTTTTCCTCTTGAAATGACATCGCATTCCATGAAGTAGTCATATCATCTGGCAAGACCTCAGCTGCCACTTCTTTCAGAGCATCCATAGCTTGTTTAGACGTAAACCCAGGTGCAGGACCACCGGTTACCTCTACCGATCTGAATAGATTAAATCGTGTTGTATAATCTGGCCCTGAAATAGGTCTAATAGTTGCTACCGTAGAAAGCGGAACCATATTGCCATCTTTGTTTTTGATGTAAAAATTCTCAATCTGAGTCTCGTCCACTCTGTACTCGCTTTCCGCTTGAATGTATGTTTTATACAACCTGCCAAAACGTGTAAAGTCGTTTACATATGATCCTCCCATAAACGCGCCTATAGTGGTATACAAATCGTTTAAAGACAAGCCAAGCTTCAACGCCTTCTCCTTATCTATATCCATGTACCGTTGCGGTACGGTAGATTGGAATGTTGTAAAGGCTTTGCCAATCTCAGGCCTTGCATTGGCAGCCGCGATAAACTTATTCGTGTTTTCAGATAAATAATCAGCATCGTTACCACCTTTATCTTGAATCATTATACTGAAACCAGAGCCATTGCCAAGTCCAGGAATAGCGGGCGGACCAAAAGCAAAGGCCTGACCTCCTTTAATCTTTGTTGCTAAGAGAATATTTACATCATCAATAATGTCTTTAGCCGTTTTTTTACGATCGTCCCAGTCATTTAAAGTGACAAACATAAATGCATTGTTAGAGGCCATTGAGCCTGAAAGTAAGCTGTAACCGGTGGCGTTGGTAACATACTGAATGTCTGGGTGCTGCAAGAGCATCTCCTCTACTACATGACCTATTTCGTCTGTACGTTGTAATGAAGCTGCATTCGGTAGCTGGATATTTACATAGAAATACCCCATATCTTCTTCAGGAATAAAACCTGCTGGCACAAACTTCCCAACTATTCCTGCACCAATAGTTAAGACGACAATAAAAACTACACCGCGTTTTAACTTACGTGATACAATATTTGTCACGCTCATATATTTCTCTGTGCTTTTTCCCATCCAAGTATTGAACTTTCCAAAGAACCATCCAAGCGGTCCTCCGTATGGCTTCGGCTCCTTTAAAAGGATTGAACACAACGCAGGACTTAATGTCAAAGCGTTTACAGAGGAAACGATTACAGAGACAACAATTGTGATGGCAAACTGCTGATAGAGCAATCCGGTTATACCGGCCATTCCGGCAACTGGAATGAATACTGCAATTAGAACCAATGTAGTTGCTATTACAGGAGCTGTCACTTTGCGCATTGCATCGAGGGTAGCTTCTTTAGAATTCATTCCTGAGGCTATATTTACCTGAACGGCCTCAACAACAACAATGGCATCATCTACTACAATACCGATGGCGAGAACCAATCCTAGAAGGGATAAAACATTAATGGTAAACCCAAGCATCGGGAAAAACATAAACGCTCCAATCAATGAAACTGGAATAGCTAAAGTTGGAATCAAGGTAGCGCGCCAATCTTGAATAAAGATAAAGACCACCAGGATCACGAGTATTAACGCTACAATAAGGGTGACAATTATGTCTTTGATACCAGCTGTAATAGGTAATGTTGAATCCAATGAAACATCATAACTCATGCCTTCTGGAAAGTTCTTTGCTAGAATCGCCATTTGCTCATTCACGTTTGCTGCAAGTTCAACCGCATTTGAACCTGGCGCTTGATATAAAGCCACAATAGCAGCCTCTTTTGGGACAGTATCTCTTCCATCTCTATTAATACCAAGACGCGGAATCATGTTGTAGGTTTCCACACCTAAATCCACACGCGCTACATCTCCAATTTTCACATTAGACCCGTCAGATTGAGTTCTAATGACAATATCTTCAAATGCTTCTGGTGAATTAAAGCGTTCGGGAAGCCTAACTGTATACGTAAATTCTGTTCCTGCAGGAGCTGGCTCAGCACCAAATTTACCTCCAGGTACAATTACATTTTGCTCATTAATCGCATTGATGATTTCTGGAACGGTGATTCCCAAGCGCGATAATCTATCTGGCTTTATCCAAATACGCATGGAATAATTTGCTGCTCCCATTACGTCCACACGTCCAATACCGGGCACTCGCGCCAATTGATCTTTAATATTAATCAATCCATAATTCCCTAAAAACTCTTGATTGTTATGAGAAGGGTTCTTAGATGTTAAAGTAACAAGCATTAAAATATTTGGTAGCGACTTTTTTGTAGTTACCCCATACTTTGTTACGGCTTGCGGAAGTTTGGCTGTTGCAGCAGACACTCTGTTCTGAGCCAATACCGTATTCATGTCTGGATCTGTGCCCACATCAAAGGAAACCTGAATAACCATAGTTCCATCATTCGAATTCGTAGACTTCATGTAAATCATGTTATCTACACCATTCATTTCCTGCTCAAGTGGTGTTGCAACTGATTCTTCCACGTTAAGTGCATTTGCGCCTGTATACGTTGCACGTACCTCAACGATGGGTGGAGTTAAGTTTGGGTATTGTTCTATGGGAAGCCCAATAACCGACACAGCACCAACAATTACAATGACAATAGCTATAACCATTGCAACGATAGGCCTGTGCACAAAAAAGTTTCCTTTACTTTCTGCCATAACCTATCTAGTTATTTGTTTTGCTTTCAAAAGTTGTAAAGTCTGGTTCAATGACAAGCCCACTGCCAACTTTTTGAATGGCATCTATTACAATTATATCCTCTGCACTGAGTCCTTGTTCTATTAAAACTAAATCGCCCATTTGATAGCCTAATTCTACTGGTTTAGATACTATCTTATTGTCTTCACCAACGGCAAAAACAGAATACTGACCTTGCAATTCTATGACACATCGTTGAGGGATAACAATTGCATTCTCTGCTACTTCAAACTGAATTCTAACTTTGGCATACAGCCCAGGCCTGAGTATTCGACTAGAATTAGGGAAGCTCGCTTGGATAAGCAATGAACCTGTATTGGCATCTATCGTGTTATTCACAAAGTCTATTTTGCCTTTTTCTTCGTAGACACTGCCATCTGCTAGAATCAATTCTACATCTGCTTTCGTTTCGTTGCTATCTACAGCATCTCTTGCTTCTTCATTAGAATGAGCCTTTCTATAAGCTTTAGCCAATTGTAGGTACTTAGATTCTGATATTGAAAACTGAACACGAATAGTGTCAATTCTTGAAACTGTGTTTAATATGACCGGGTTTGGCTCTTTTCCGACATATTCTCCTTCTCGAGCTTCCGTCTTCCCAATTATTCCTTTGATCGGTGCGCTTAAGGTACAGTAACCTAAGTTTATTTCTGAGCTACGCAAATTTGCTTTGGCAGCATCTACAGCTGCAACAGATGCATCATAATTTGCCTGTGCGGCATCTAAATCACTTTTACTAACTGCGTTCATTTCTGCCAAAGGCTTGTAACGATCTAATTCGTTCTTAGCATTTGTCATCTGTGTTTTTGCTTCAGCCAATTTACTTTGCTTCGCAGAAACATCTGCCATAAATGGCTGCTCATCTATTTTATAGAGCAATTGTCCTTTAGTAACTGTAGACCCTTCTTCAAATGCAATTTTTTCTAAAAAGCCATCTACCCTCGCTCTAATAGGAATGTCTTTGTAGCCATAAACCTGCCCCACCATTTCATTGTAAATGGGGACATCTTGCTGCATTACCTTAATAACTGGGATTTTTTGAGGGGGCATTTTCGCCATTTTGGCCTCTTCACTACAACCTACTAGCATCGCGCCAATAACGCCTATGCCAAGGATGTTTTTGAAAATAGTATTCATAAATTTTGTTTTGATAGAAGCAATAATCAGAAAGCCAAAATAACCATTTATCTAACCATTATAGGTTGTTTGGTTAAAAATGTAAAAGGAATTAATCGAGCAATTCTTCCTTTAAAAATACAGCCAATGAAACGTTGTTCCGCCATGTTCGCTTCCATTAAATTGAACCGTAGGTGCTGGTATTTTTATAAAGCTAATGGTACGAACCAGAGATCTCCAAAACCCAGGCTTCATTGGTATTCTCCGTAAGTCTAGATCTAGCGATAAGTAATATTGGCGGTGCCTGTAAAACCCTTCATCTATTTCTCGTTGCGTTTGAGTAGCATCAATCATGTCGGTTGCACCATATCCACCAGCAATGTTTAACCATTTAGGGAACCATGTCATGCTTTCTTTTGCAAAAGATCTTGGGTTCACTGAGAGCCAATACGTTTGACCATTGTAGTTTTTAATTATGCTTTGGAATCCTCCTGGTCCTAATAATTCAGGATTGTATGGAGGATGTTCGGTATCATGATATGAAAACTTTAACATCATGCGTTGTTCTTTCCAACCCAACTGTTGACCGATAAATAGACTTGCACCTATTGTATTAAAAGCAAAGTCTCCCCAGCTCCAGCCCCAACCATCCGACAAACCATCCATAACTTCCACCGTTGTTAGATAAGCTAACCCTACGGTACCACCCACCCAAACGGCCTTCTTTTCTTTCCAACCAGCCCACTTAAAGACATCGTAACCACTTTGACCAACAACATATGAAACTGTAGCATGTCCTACTTTATCCATCTGCATCCAGTTCTCCCAATCTTTGGTCGTGTGAAATCCAGATTGGGGATAGTCTAAATACCACATAGAATACAAGCCCGCAAGAGTCAATACTGCAGCTCCGCCTCCACCATATACGATTAGATTTGTTCTTGCCTTATTGTAGGTTGAAGATGGTGTCCAAAAAGTAGGATCCTTTAATTGCGCATTCATTTTAATGCTGAAGAAGAAAAAAAGCAACAATGGTAAAATTCGATATGTAAAATTCTTTTTAATCAAGATAAAATGAAGAGTTCAATTTTAAGGTTATAATCTCACAAAAGGTTAACGGTATATTTTATTTTCTTGAAGCCAAAGTTTATAGGCATCTCTATTTTTTAAATGTTGTGCATAACTAGCTGTAAACTTATGATAGCCCGTTGAAGGATCAGCACACATATAAATATAATTGTGGTCTTCTGCATTTAAAACAGCGTCTATTGCTTGAATACTTGGAATACTTAGAGGCCCAGGCGGAAGCCCTGTATACATATAGGTGTTATACGGAGAGTCAATTTTCAAATCTTTGTACAACACTCGCTTTATCTTGTAATCTTGGCCATACTTCTGTTTAATGGTATAACGAACTGTGGGATCTGATTCTAACTTCTGACCTTTCTTTAGTCTGTTTAAATACAAGCCCGCCACTCTCGGCATTTCTTTGGTTTTGTTCGTTTCTCCTTCTACGATTGAAGCCAATGTTGAAACTTCAACTGCAGTTAAACCAAAACTTTTTGCTTTCGCGATGCGCTCGGCATTCCAAAAGCTTTGATACTCTTTCATCATACGGCTTCCAAAGCCTTCTGGGCTGGTGTTCCAATAGACTTCATATGAGTTAGGAATAAAGTAAGCAGGTAATACCTCAAGGTTCAAATCATTTTCACGAATAAAGTCCGCTGTGATGTAATTCAAAATATCAACAGAGTCCGGTTGTATTTGTTCTGAAATAACTCCTAACAATTTTCTCAAGTTTGGCTGCGCAATGAATGTTAGCTTAATAGGAACCTGCAAGCCTGCACGCAGCATGTTAATAATTGCATTGCTACTCATTCCTGGAGTTATGATGTATCGACCCGGCAAAACGTTCATCACGTCTTTTCTTTCGGCTACGGCAGAAAAACCAGTAGTGCTTTTCAAGACCTCGTCTTGCTCAAAAATTAGAACTAAACTGTCTATCGTAATTACTTCCTCAATGCGCAGTTCGTAGTCCTCGCTTAAATTGGTATTCGCCTTAAAAATGGTATTATATACGATGTACAAGGAAATACAAATTCCAATTATACTAACAACCACTATTATTTTTAAAACCTTACCCATAGGTGTTTTCAATGTATTGAATTGCCGCTCTAATTTTGGTGTCTCCAGGATAGGTTTCTAAAAGTTTTAGAAGTAATTGCATTGCCTCTTCCATCCTATTCGTTGTCATGTAAAGCGTGGCCAAATTTAACTTTGCTTCTTTATAATCTGGATTTAGCTCTAATGATTTTTCAAGATTCATTTCTGCGGAATCGTAGTCTTCCAAAAGTATTTGAACATAGCCTAAATTTGAAAGTGCTTCTTCTAATTTTGGGTTTTCAACAAGAGCACTTTTATATGCTTTCTCTGCAGATTCATATTGTCCAGACATAAAATATGCTGTACCTAATTTGAGTTTAAACTCTAAAATGAAAGGCGCTAACTCAACGGCTCTCTCCAAAAACACTAGCGCATTATCTGGACTTGATAAATTCAAATAGGCTTCTCCTATCCTGTATGCACACCACGCATCACTATTATCGTAACTCATTGTTTTTAAAAGACTAAGGATATTTTCTATCAATCTATTGTTTACTAAGTCGACCAACGCTTGTTTTTCGCCTTTTAGGTGATAATACAACACCCATTCTCTGTAGAGCTCGGTGCCATAATCTCCTGAAGAGATTAATAGTTGATAAGCAGAATCTAAGTAAACGGCATTAGATTCGAAACGCTCGTACTGTTGTAAGTAGGCGAGAATCGTACTTCTTTTAGTTGGGTTTGAATTGTTAATCGCCTCCAACCTTAAAAAGATTTTTAGCTCCTCTGTTTTAGTCTTTTCTACAGGGGTTCTGATGAAATGATCATGCACAGTAACATGTGGAATATCAATAGCTCCAGAACTTGGCATATGACATTCAACGCAGTTGTCACCTTTTAAGTTTCTAACTTCTATAGATTCAAAGCATTCTTCTTTTGGGGAAGTATGACAGCTTTCACATTTCCTGTTAAAGTTTGAAATATTAGTTTCTTTTACGCTAATGTGGGGGTTATGGCAGGAAGTACACAAAAACTGATCAGCACTTTGCTTAAAGCATTCGCTCTTTTTGAAACGATCTACATGGCTTGCCATTATAAATTCTTCATCGCTATTGGAATAGCGTGGCAGATATACGTCCATAACATCACTTAATTGCATTCCAGGCTTAAAGTCAAAAAATGATTTCCCCTCTTTCAACACCGCATTCCCTTGCAAGTGGCACCTTTGACACAATTCAAATTGAAGATCAACCTCCAACTTCCTTGGATTAACGATGCTGTAATCTATCGCAACAGCGGTATCTGTAATGTCACCGCGCATAATCTTTGACACATGCGCCTCACCTGGTCCGTGACAACGCTCGCAATCTATGCCCAAGGGGATTTTGTCGAATTTGTTCTGACTCCCTTTTACGAAATCTACTGGCATAGCATTGTGGCAACTCATGCACTCCAATCCGATAAGCCTAGAAAAACGGGTATTGTTGCCATCTTCAAAACCGGGAGGTAAATCTAATTTTCCAGATTGTGTATAATAGGTGAAAGGCATTTGATGCACATAGCCATTGCCCTCTTGTAAATGAGAGTTGGTATGCTGTCCGCTTCCAATAATGTAATCTACTTGTTCTATCCGTGTGTAAACAGTATCGCCATTTTTAAGTCTAAACTCTTTTAAATTTAGTTGATCGCCATTCCAAAATGGGAAGTAATTAAAATCTAAGAACGGATCGTTTATAATACTGTTGCCAAAATTTGCGGCACTTTTTAAGGTGTCGGCTTTTCCAAAGCTCTTTCCCATACCTGTATGCTGGAAGGTTTCGAACTTTTCTAAATGGCATTGTTTGCATGTTTCCATCCCAACATACTGTACAGTATCACTGTGATTGAGGTAAACTTGATTTTCAATTTTTGAAGATTGGCATTGCCATAAAACAAGAAAGATGGCTAAAAAGCCAAACAATACAGCTAACGATTTTCTCATAAACCAGAGAACCATTGCAATGCGCGCATATCAACAAAATGACCTTTCCATTTTTTCCAGTCTTTAAGGTAGCCAGCTTCTTTAAAGCCACAAGACGTAAATGCCTTCAGACTGATTGTATTGTCAACAGAAATATGCGCATACATTTGATGAATTTGCCACGTCTGCGTTGCCAGTTGCTGCAGTAATGTTATCGCCTCTTTAGATATTCCTTTTCCGCGAAAGCGAGGCAAAACAACAATACCTACACCAACTTTTAAGCCTATTGGGTCGAAATCAAAAACGTCTATCAATCCAGCCGTTTCGCCTTGAAATTCAATAACAAAACGGAATTGTTTTGCTTCATAAATATCTTGAGAGGCATTCTCTATATAGCTTTCTAATATTGCTTTAGATAAAGGCAGATTGCTTTCGCTAACAAACCAAAGGTCTGTATTGTTCTCTACTGCCAACAACAAATCAATGTCTAACGGCTCTAAAGCACGCAACGCAATTCTATCTTTATTCAATAAGCTCATACGTCTATTTCTCCTCTAAAAACTTTTACAGCTGGTCCCTTTAACCAAACCTGATCATACCCTTTATCTGTATTTTCAAAGGACACTTTTAAATCTCCTCCTAAGGTAGAGATATTTACTTCAGATGATTTTACCCAATTGTTTTCGAATGCAATAATCGCGCTTGCCGTAACGCCTGTTCCGCACGAATACGTTTCATCTTCCACACCTCTTTCGTATGTTCTTACAAAAATAGAAGAGTCATCTAGCTTTTCAACGAAATTGATATTTGCACCTTCTTCGCCATAGACTTCAGTGCGCAAGCGTCTGCCTTCGGTAAAGACCTCAGCCTCTTTAGCGTTTAAAACAGATAAAACATGGTGTGGAGAGCCGGAGTCTAAAAAGTAGCCCTTGTCTTTTGTAATAGGCATTTCTGTTTTATTCATTTTGAGATATACCCATCCGTCTTTCAATTCAGCTTCATGCTCTCCGTCAATAGCAATAAAATGAGCTTTGTTTTGAATTGCACCAAGGTCATGCGCAAATTGCACCAAGCATCTTCCTCCATTCCCACACATACTGCTGGTCTTGCCATCACTGTTAAAATAGACCATCTTAAAATCGAAGCCTTCCGCTTTTTCAAGAAGCATTAAGCCGTCTGCGCCCACACCAAAACGTCTGCTGCAAATAGCATTGACTTGCGCTTCACTTAATGTGATAGAGCCATTGCGGTTATCAACAATCATAAAATCATTTCCTGTTCCGTGGTACTTATAGAACTCAATCTTCATCGCACAATTTGTATTTTCCTAATATGAGTTTCATCTTTCCTTTCAAAAGAGATAAAATAATTCCCTGGAGGGTAATCAGCTAATTTTAGTTTTAAAGATCCATTGAATTTCTTCAAACGAATAAATCTTATAGTTTTTCCTGAGAGATCGTAGACTTTAATATCTAATTGTTTTCCAGCAAATTCCTTGCATTTAATGTTTAAAACATCTTTTGCAGGATTAGGATACAAGTTCAAATTAATTTCTGGAATAGCATTCTCATCTAACCCTATTAAATAAGTCCTCGGTTTCAAAGGTGCTGGAATGGCTTGACTCCCCTTTGCAGGATAGTTTGTTCCTGTTAGGTTTAACAGATGCGTCCCTTTAGAAACATTGAGCCCAGTTTCGAAATACATAGAATCTGAGGGCGCCAATCGCGTATCTACAAAATAGTAATCGGCCTGAGCTTTACTGCTGTCAACAGAAAGAATAAACCCACCGTGTCTATCCATATCTAAAAACTTAGTATGTGGATTTGGTGCATTGCCATTTGGCAAAGGCGTATTGAATTTTGATTCAATAAAGGCTGCGATAAATGGATTGAACAACTCGTCAAAATTATCTGATGAAATACTAGGCGTCACAAATTCTACAGCCCCTGCTCCCATTCCAGTTATAGGGTCGTAATTCGCCACTGGGGCATACCCGTTGCCCGTATCATTTACCGGGTCTGCAACTTCGTTGGCAAAAGCAGCGTGAATATCTCCGGTTAAAATCACGACATCATCAATTTGATTTGACGCAATGTGATTCAATATTTTCTTGCGTTCCATCGGGTAGCCATCCCATGAATCTAAACCAACGTTCTCGAGCTGGTTAGCTGTATATGGCGGAACTGCAGCCCAACCAATATGAAATGGACTGAAATAAACTTGATTCGCAACAAGCTTCCATTGTGCGGTAGATGTGTTGAGTTTATTCTTAAACCAATTCAATTGCTGACCACCTAGCAATGTCCGGTTCGTGACATAAACTAAGCTATCTGTAACGTCATAAATTTGCTTTTCACGCCCCACAAACCGGGTGTCAAGCAGCATTATCTCCGCCAAAGGTCCGTATGAAATACTTCTATAAACAGAACTGTCTTGACCAGGCCACATCGGTTGGTATTCATAAAATGCTCTGTATCCTGCAGATTTACGAACATTCCAAGGGCCTTCTGTGTTTGGATTGTGGTTATCCGCCCCATCTTTCCATGCGTTATTTGCAACTTCGTGATCATCCCAAACTTGGATGAATGGATACTGCTGATGTATTCGAATTAAATCAGGGTCCGTCTTGTACAACTCGTAACGGTTACGATAGTCTTCCAGCGTAATGACTTCATTCGGACCATGCTCTCGCCCAATAGAATTACTGTCCTTCCCATATTCGTATATGTAATCCCCTAAATGCACCACAGCGTCAAGGTCATTTAGTTTGGCAAACTCTCCCAAAATATTAAAGTAACCATGCTCGTAATTCTGACAAGACAATACCGCGAATTTTAAGCTGCCTTCTGAAGGAGTTGTTGAAGGTGCTGTTTTTGTTCTCCCCGTAAGGCTGTTTTCGTTTAATGCGGAGAAATAATAATAGTAATGTGTATCTGGGTTTAAATTCGAAACATTCACTTTTACTGAATAGTTCATTTGTGCACCTGTGGTGAATGAACCTGAATGCACGACTTGGGTGAACCCTGTATCTAAGGCAACGAGATAAATTCCACTTACGTCATTTACACTATCGCCAAGCAAATGTGTCCAAATAACCACACTCTGATCTGTTGGATCTCCAGAAGCCACACCTATATGAAATAAGCCTAAAGCATTTGCCGTTTTCTGAGAACGAACGATAGATCCATTCGTCTTGGCAGACGGCAAGTTTTGTGCTGAAATCAATACTTGACTCAATAGAAATAGTTTAAGCGTAATATGCCTTAACTTCATGCGTCAAATTTAAGGTTTAAGATGGCTTGTTAAAAAGCTTTAATTAATGTTAAAGGGAAGTTAAAGAAAGGCGAAAGAAAGAATTCTGACGTTACTTTGGAATACATTTTGAAAGAGATATAAAAACTTTAAAAAAGAATTAAAACATGAATGCTATTTTAAAAACAGTTGGTTTAGCAGCACTTGGAGGAGCGATTACCCTTGGTGTTTACAAAACATTCCTAGACAGCCCAAAGGAGGTGGTCATTCATGAAATGAAATCGATTCCGGTAGCAGCAACGTCTAATGCTTCGACTAATGCAAGTGTACCGAGCAGTTTTAACGAGGCTGCAGAATCGTCTCTCAACGCGGTTGTCCATGTTAAGGTGGCCTCAGAGCGAAAAACAAATTACGTAGACCCTTTTGAATTTTTCTTCGGAAACGGTCAGCCAAAAACACAATCTCAAATTGTTTGGGGAACGGGCTCTGGTGTTATCATTTCAGATGAAGGCTACATCGTAACAAACAATCATGTAATTAAAGGTGCAAATGAGGTAATTGTAACGCTAAATGACAATCGCGAGTACGAAGCAGAAGTGATTGGTGCAGACCCTACAACGGATATCGCGCTTATTCAAATTAAGACGGATGACTTGACATCTATACAGGTTACAAATTCAGACGAAGTTCGTGTTGGCGATTGGGTCCTGGCCGTTGGTAACCCTTTCAATTTAACGTCTACCGTTACTGCGGGAATTGTTTCTGCAAAAGGACGAAGCATTGGTATTCTAGACAGACAGTCTGCTATTGAGTCATTCATTCAAACAGACGCTGCGGTAAACCCTGGAAATAGCGGTGGCGCTTTGGTCAACACTTCTGGTCAGCTTATCGGAATTAATACGGCTATTTCTACACACACAGGTTCGTTTGAAGGGTATTCGTTCGCAGTGCCCTCGAACATTGTGAAGAAAGTTGTAGAAGACATTATGGAGTTTGGCTCTGTGCAACGCGGATTTATTGGCGTTAACATTGTTGAAGTTTCTCAGCCTTTGGTGGATGAAATGGATTTAGAAGTAAATGCTGGAGTGTTTGTATCTGATTTAGTTGAAGGCGGTGCCGCTGACGATGCAGGGCTGCGCAAAGGAGATGTGATTACGAATGTAGATGGTAAAACAATTTCTAAAAACTCTCAGTTGCTCGAGCAAATTGGTAAAAAACGCCCAGGTGACAAGTCTTCGATTACTGTAAATAGATTTGGTGAAACCAAGAAATTTTCTGTAACACTTAAAAACCGTGAAGGGACAACAGCGCTTTATAAAACAACAGTAGCATCTGACGCTACACTCGGTGCTCATTTTGCTGAATTGACTACAGATGAGAAAAAGAAGCTGGGTGTACGAAACGGAATTAAGGTTGTAAATATTGAAAAAGGAAAATTAGGTAAAGCTGGTGTTCCAAGCGGTTTTGTAATCGTAAAAGTCAATAACCAGTACATAAATTCAACAGAAGACTTTGAAGGTATAATTGACAAGTTGAGCGCTGGAGATGGCGTATTGATTCAAGGTTTCAATGCAGACGGTTCTTCAGATTACTTTGCTTTTGGGAAATAGAAATGTTGATTATCATAATAGACCCTCTTTATAAAAATGAAAAGGGTTGTTCACGTAAACGTATCAAAAGCACAAATCCTTCCGTATAGTTTAATAAATTTAAGAGCACTGGCCCCGTATCTACAAGACGAAACATTGATAAACAAGTCCTTTCAGGTAGTTTAAAATCAAAGCATGGAAAGAGAAATAATTCGGACAAGAGCGAAGGGTTTTTTTATGATACCATTTAATTAGAACAAAGCATTATCCTTCTTAGTACAAAATGAAAGACTACTTTTTATTACAATACAACTTGGTTAACCGGCAGCTGCATGCAGCTGGAATAAACCCAGCACTAGGCTATATAGGGAGTATTGGAGGTTCTGTTTTCTTGTTTGACCTAGCTTTCCAAAAAACAGAATTTGCAAAGTATTTGATATTGCTTGTTACTCTGAGTTTTATTTCAAAGCTCTCTGAAAAAAAAAGAACAGAGTTTCTTTCCACCATATTTGGAGACCGCAGTACTCATATCATTCGAAGTCTTGAAAACCTATTTGTCTCGCTACCTGGCCTAGGTGTATTATTTTACCATTCTTTATTTTTAGAAGCATTACTCTTGTGCATCGTTTGTATTGCTTTAGCATTGCTTTCGTTTAAAAGCACATTTAATTTTACTATCCCAACACCTTTTTACAAAAACCCATTTGAATTTACAGCTGGTTTTCGAAAGACCTACCTCATCTACCCTGTTGCCTATGTTATAACCATTGCCGCAATAGATGCTAGTAACATGAACTTAGGGCTCTTCGCAATGCTTTTGGTGTTTCTTGTGGCATTAAGTTTTTACACAAAGCCAGAAAATGAATATTACGTCTGGGTACATGCACTCACTCCAAAAGAATTTATTTTCATGAAGTTTACCATTGCTTCAAAAAACGTCACTTTATTAAGTCTGCCCATACTTTTAAGCCTTCTTTATTTCTATTGGCATGATGTTGATTTTATTCTGCTTTTCTTTTTTGCTAGTTTTCTTTTCTTATCGATAGTCATAATTGCAAAATATGTAATGTTCCCAAACGAAATGGGCATACAATTAGCATTGACTATTGGGCTTTGTATTTATTTCCCTCCGCTATTATTAGTGATACTGCCGTTTTACTTTCATAAATCTGTTAAAAACCTAAATACGCTATTGTCATGATTAAAATTGAAGGATTATTCAAAAATTTTGGCAAAGATGAAGTTTTGAAAAATGTCAACTTACAATTTTCAAAAGGTTGTATTTATGGAATAGTAGGAGAAAATGGAGCAGGGAAAACAACACTATTTAGATGTATTGCCGGTTTAGAAAACTACAAAGGGAAAATTTCAGCTGATTTAAATCCACTTAAAAATCACCTTGGATTGCTGCTCACAGAGCCTTTCATCTTTTCAAAAATAACCGGCAAAGAATACATCAGGTTGCTATGTAATGCCAGAGACATCTCTAATGTTGACTTTGAAAGAAAAAATATTTTTGATTTACCTCTCGATAAATATGCTTCTACGTATTCAACAGGTATGAAGAAAAAGCTTGCCCTAACTGCTATTCTTTTACAAGAGAACGATTACTTTATTTTAGACGAACCTTTTAATGGGGTGGACATTCATAGTAATATTGTATTAACGGAGATCATAAAAGAGCTAAAAAAACTAAACAAGATTGTGCTTATCTCTTCACATATCTTTTCAACCCTAAACGCTATCTGCAATGAAATCCATCTCTTGCAAAAGGGGCAGAAAATTAAAACAGTTCAAAAAGAAGGATTTAAAAATTTAGAAAAAGAAATGATAAAAATCACTTTAGGCAACAGAGTTCAAGAACTTGGGTTAAAATAATAATTAAGAGCTAAATCTGTATCTTCCATTTTTTCTCATTAAAAAAGTTTCGAAAAGCAGGAAGCCCTAAGAAAAACGGAAAGGGTTTTTTATTTATTGTTGTTTAGTCAATACTTGATTTTTTTAAATGCACAAAAAACCAATACATCTTACCATCTACTCCAACTATGGCTCTGAGCGCAAGTGGTATGAGGAGGATGTTACTATCGAAACGGTTAAAGAAAAACTCGAAAATTTAGATTGGAATGAATTTCATCAAGTTCAATTAAGCAGAGGTTTATCTAATTGGATTGAAGGTGGAGGTAACATTAGAGAAGATGGATTGGGTTGCATTTACGAAGAAGATGGTGACTTTTTTGTGACAGAAGAAGCCCCCAACTCTATTGAGTAATTAAAAGAAATGCTCACCTCTTTTTATCACAATAACCGAAAGTTTCAAAGGGATTATAAATTCATTAATCAGACAGGTAATGAAGAACGAAAGGAGAATGAGCGAGAGAAATACCTGAAGTGGAAACAACAGCAACCTCTCAACCCACCAAAAAAAGTCCCTTCGCATATCAAGCGATTTGGCATTGGCATCGTAGTGATGCTTTTTTTATCTGTTCTAGGGTTGTATTGGTATGAAGATGAACTTCAGTTTATTGGCTATTCTACAGAAATGACACAAGCAAAAATTATTGAAGCCAAAATGGTGCATTGGAGAAAAGGATTCTACTTTCAAAATGTCATTTACGAATTTGAACACGATGGCAAAAAACACCAAGGTCAATTTAAAGCTGGCAAACTAAAAGGGAAGCAATTTGTAGGTGAAAGCATAAAAGTAAAATTTGCAAAACGTAACCCTTTAAAATCAAAGCTGATTGTTTTTTATTAGAGGTGGTTCAGCTTCTCATTTCGAGGCCTTAATCTTATAGTAAACATCACTAAATGCTTAGTGTACACTTAACACTTTCAACAAGCTGAAAATCAGTGCAATTTGTTTTAAAAACATTAGTCTCAAGAGTTAAAAAACAATATTTTCGCGCCAAATTTTGAAACTGTAAAAGATCATTTAAACATGACTAAAGTTTACGAACAATCTGTAAAAACGAGAATAGCTGAAGAAAAATTGGCGACCGAGTTTATCAAGACAACTGGTGATTTGTTTTACGACAAAGGCGTTGAAACTGTACTTTTTAGAAATCAAGTCATTGATAAAAGAGCAAGTGAAATTTTAAGCTTGCACGACTACTCAAGAAAGTTTGTTGGAAAGAACATCACTATCCAAATGACTGTGGCTCTTTTAAACGAAGTATTGAATACCAACATCTGCCCTATGCGTTTCGACATTGGTAGGTTGGCTGCTGAGTACGTTGAAGAAGGAAGCAACTACGAGTCTATGTCTGCTTTTGTAACTGCAAAGTTGGCTGAATTCATAGATGTGGAGAATTCATCAGAAGCGAAAGACGTTGTTCTTTACGGATTTGGACGTATTGGCCGTTTGGTTGCAAGAGAGCTTATTGCGCAAGAAGGAAAAGGTAATCAGTTAAGATTACGTGCTATTGTTGTGCGTGGCGATGTTGCTTCAAGTTTAGAGAAAAGAGCTTCTTTATTAAGAATCGATACTGTGCATGGTGCATTTCCTGGTACTGTAGAAGCAGATATTGAAAACGAATGTTTAATCATTGACGGACGTCCAGTAAATATTATCTCGGCAAACGCTCCTGAAGACATCGATTACCAATCTTATGGTATTAATGATGCATTGATTATCGATAACACCGGTGCTTTTAGAGATGATGTTGCTTTAGCGCGTCACTTAGTTCCTAATGGTGCAAGCAAAGTTTTATTAACTGCTCCAGGTAAAAATGTACCTAACATTGTTCACGGTGTAAACCAAGCAAACTACGACCCAAAAGAAGTAGATATTTTCTCTGCAGCTTCTTGTACTACGAACGCTATCGTTCCTGTACTTAAAGTGATGGAAGACAACTTCGGTGTAGTTAAAGGACATATTGAAACTGTTCATGCTTATACAAACGACCAGAACTTGGTTGATAACATGCACAAGAAATACAGAAGAGGCCGCGCTGCTGCAAGCAACATGGTAATTACTGAAACTGGTGCTGGTAAAGCTGCTTCTTTGGCGCTTCCAAATCTTGCAGGTAAATTAACTTCAAACGCTATTCGCGTGCCTGTGCCTAACGGCTCATTGGCTATTTTAAACTTAACCGTTGATAAAGAGACTACAGTAGAAAAAATTAATCAAGCAGTAAGAAAGGCAGCTTTAGAAGGTGATTTAGTAGAGCAGATCAACTACTCTATTTCTAACGAATTGGTATCTTCAGATATCGTGGGTAACCCACAGCCATCTATTTTCGATAGCGCTGCAACGATTGCTCATTCTGATGGTAAAAGCATTGTACTTTACGTTTGGTACGATAACGAGTACGGTTATTCTCGTCAGGTAATGCGTTTATCTAAGCACATTGCACAAGTAAGAAGAAGAAGCTACTATTAATAGTCAAATAGCTCCAAATAATAAAAGGCTCCGATGTATCGGGGCCTTTCTTTTTACATTCAATCTCAATTAGAATTAACCGTTCTTTTAAAAGAATATTGGTTAATGTGGAAATCCACTTATCAACACAGATTGAAACAAAATTTAAAGAAAATATTACGGCTAACGCTGATTGTTTTTATTGCCTGGTATGCCTTTGCTTTGCCCAAACATCTTTTTAACACAACATACAGTCATGTTGTTTTAGATAAAAATGATAGCTTGTTAGGTGCGCATATTGCCAAAGATGAATAATGGCGCTTTCCAAAACCAGACAGCCTACCACAAGATCACATTGATGCTCTTCTGACGTGTGAAGACCAACAGTTCTATCAACATCCAGGCGCCAACCCAATTTCATTGTTTCAAGCGCTTATTCAAAATATCCAAAGTGGAAGAATAAAACGTGGCGGCAGCACCATAACCATGCAGGTCATCCGAATGAGCCGTGGCAACCCCGCACGAACCATTCCTGAAAAACTTTATGAAATACTATTAGCCACCCGCCTTGAGCTTTCTTTAACGAAAGAAGAAATACTCTTGGAATATGCCGCACATGCGCCTTATGGCGCAAACGTTGTTGGAATTGAAGCTGCCTGTTGGCGCTATTTTGGCAAGCCTTTACATCAACTTAGTAAAGCCGAATATGCTATGCTTGCTGTTTTACCAAATAACCCAGCGCTTATTCATTTGAGCAGAAATAGAGATGCGTTGCAGACCAAGCGCAATTTGCTATTCGAAGATTTATGGAAAAAAGGGTTTTTAGATGAAAATGAGAAGACTTTAGCTCAGGCTGAAGAATTGCCCTAAAAACCTATTCATATGCCTCGTACAGCCATTCATCTATCGGATTTACTCAATCAAATTAACAAAGGATTACGCACTCAAACAACGATAGATTCTGCAATACAAAACGACCTAATGTTTATCCTAAAAAAACATCAGCGAAAGCTCATAGCTAAACACATTAACATTGCCAGAGTATTAATTACGGAAGTAGAAACCGGAAACGTAGTCACTTACGCAGGAAATGGGGCCAGCAACCCAAAGAATCAAGCGCCTTTTGTGAATATGGTTTCAACACCACGAAGTACGGGCAGCGTAATTAAGCATTTTTATACAATTCTATGCTCAACTTAGGAGAGCTTTTACCGAACATATTGGTTCCAGACATCCCTGTTTTTTTCAATGGTTTTAATCCTAAAAATTACAATAAACCTTACGATGGTGCTGTATCTGCAGCAAGGGAAAATTGTATTTAGAGCCGCACACAGCAATCCTGAAGAAATTGTGTATTGGCATTTAACTTGGGACTACCAAGTATTTTCATGACTTTGCCTTAGAACTAAAAACTGAGCTCCACACCATTTATCTTATTGATGGAACTGGAAATAAAACCTAGTAAATTTTGAAGTGAAGTTTAATTGATATTGTTTTTTGTTTGTTTTCAGGCTAGGCGTGCATTTTATTTGAATGCCAATACCGTATCAACTTAAATTCAATTTTGAACACACGAAGCAAGCACTATAATGGCCTTCAAGCATAATCCTGTTTTCTTGTGAGCTTTGACTTTTTGGTTCTTTTTGGATCAAGCCAAAAACGAACAAGAAGAACGTTCAAATCAATTCTTCAAAGAATCACGTAAGTAAGAATTGAACAAATCCGTATATGTAATTTTATTCAACACTTTGCTTTTATCTAATTTACTGTTTTCAGCAAGCGTCCATAAAAGCATTTCACTGTAAAAGTTAAATTCGTTTACAAGCGCATTTTCTTTATACTTAATGACAAAGTCTTTGAGTTGCGAAAGCTTTGCCAAATCAGCCTTGTATGCTGCATCGCTATAATCCTCGAACAGCTCAATACTGTTGCCCGTGGCGAAAAAATCTAAAATGTCTTGATAAGGGTTCTGCTCGTCCGTTCGTTTTAACTCTGTGATGTCTGGGAACTCTTTCGTAAACAATGTTTTCACAGCTTTTCCAAGCAGGTGTTCAGCCACATGGCTCGCACCTTCTTGCTCTCCTTCGTAAACCAATTCAACCTTGCCAGTAATTGAGGGAACCGCACCCAAGAAATCATGTAAACGAACGGTAGAGTTTTTCTCATCGTTCATTAACATTCTGCGCTCCACAGAACTCATTAAGTTTTCTAAAATGGTAATTCCCATTCTTGCAGAAACTCCGCTCTTCTCGTCTATGTACTCACTGTCTCTAGCCTCTACTCCGATTTGTTCAATCAGCATTCTAGCGACGTGTGGCACTTCCACATTGTTCATTTGATTGTCATCAAGCTGGGCTTCTTGAAACGTAATTTTACTCGCTGTCTCAAGAGAGCCTGGATAATGTGTCAAAATCTGACTTCCAATTCTGTCTTTTAATGGCGTGATAATTGAGCCTCTATTTGTATAATCTTCCGGGTTTGCAGTAAATAAAAATTGTAAATCTGGATTCAGTCTCAATTTAAATCCTCTTATCTGTAAGTCCCCTTCTTGAAGGATATTGAAGAGTGCAACTTGAATTCTTGGCTGTAAATCCGGCAATTCGTTAATTACAAAAATAGAACGGTTGGCACGTGGAATCATTCCAAAATGAATCACACGATCATCTGCATAAGACAAACGCATATTAGCAGCTTTTATCGGGTCTATGTCCCCTATCAAATCTGCAATTGTTACATCTGGAGTTGCGAGCTTTTCAAAATAACGATCTTCTCTATGTACCCAAGAAATTGGTGTTTCCAATCCATGCTCTGCAATCTTATCGTAGGCAAATCTTGAAATAGGATTTAAAGGGTCATCATTTATCTCAGAACCTTGCACCACTGGCAACCATTCATCTAAAAGATTGACCATGAGACGGGCAATTTTGGTCTTAGCTTGTCCGCGTAAACCAAGAAGGATAATGTTGTGCTTTGAGAGAATAGCTCTTTCTATCTGCGGGATTACCGTATTTTCATACCCCCATATTCCTTCGAATGGATTCTCTTTAGCCTTAATACTTTTAATCAAGTTTCGTCTGAGCTCTTCTTTTATTGAGGTTGGTTTGTATTTGCTTGCCTTTAATTCTTTTAACGTTGAAATCTTTGGAGCACTCATCTATTAAAGTCTTTTTTTTCTGTTTTTATTATAGTCTTGAAAGATCAATTCACCCAACCCTTTTAAGCCGGTATAAAAAGCCTTTCCTTGATTTGTCTTGGTGAATTCATCAATAAACTGTTGCAAATATGGATCACTTGCAATCATGAACGTGGTAATCGGAATTTTTAACCGTCTGGCTGTTGATGCCAATTGATAGCACTTTCCAATAATGTATGGATCAAGCCCCATGGGGTTTTTGTAATACGTACCATCGCGTTCCTTTATGCAGCTTGGCTTGCCGTCCGTTATCATAAATATCTGCTTGTTCGCGTTTTTTTTTCTGCGGAGGATGTCCATTGCTAATTCTAAACCTGCTACTGTATTTGTATGAAAAGGGCCCACTTTTAAATAAGGCAAATCTTTTATGGAAATCGGCTTTGCCTCATTCCCAAAAGTGATGATATCTAGAGTGTCTTTCGGGTAACGTGTGGTAATCAGTTCGCTCAAAGCCATGGCCACTTTCTTGGCTGGCGTAATTCTATCCTCGCCGTATAATATCATGGAGTGCGAAATATCTATCATCAGTACAGTTGACATTTGCGCTTTATAGTCTTGGTCTTCCACCACTAAATCGTCTTCGCTTAAATCGCTAAAATTTCCAACACCATGATTTATCTGTGCATTCTTTAGAGATTCCGTTAAAGAAATACGTTCTAATTTATCGCCAAATTCAAAAGGTCTAAAGTCTCCGTTTGTTTCATCTCCACTGCCCGTGTATTTTGTCTTGTGGTTTCCTTTGCCTGACTTTTTAAGTTTTCCAAATATTTGATCTAACGCATTTTGCCGAATAGATTGTTCTGCCCTTGCAGTGAGCTTTAATCCACCGCCACCCTCTTCGGGATCCATTTCTTCTTTTAAGTAGCCTCGCTTTTTGAGCTCATCAATAAAATCATCCATCGTATAGCCTTCGTTGGTAATTTTATATTCGTTGTCAATCTGACCTAGCCAATCCAAAGCCTCGTCTACATCTCCCGAGGTATGCGTTAAAACCTCCTTAAAGATTTTAAACAATTTTTCAAAGATACTTTCTGGGCTTCCGGTATATTCTGAAAATTGTATTCCTAACATTGAAATAGATTCATTTTTTTAATAATTTGCTCAAGTACCATCAAACATGTGCATGCCTCTTCTACAAAGTGATTATAATCCTAAAGGTTGGTTAAAATCTGGCCATCTACAAACTATTTATCCGTCCTTTTTTAGAAAAGTTAACTTTAAATATGACGAACGCCAGCGCATAACCTTATCAGATGGCGACTTTTTAGATTTAGATTGGAAGAAAGACAATAACAAGAAACTTCTTGTCCTTTGTCATGGATTGGAAGGGAGCTCTAGTTCAACTTACATTTTAGGGATGGCGAAGCAATTCAACCAAAATGAGTTTGACGTTTTAGCTATAAACTATCGAAGCTGCAGCGGTGAAATGAACATCAACATGCGCTTCTACCATCATGGTGCTACGGATGATTTAAATGAGGTGATGGCTTATTGCACTGAGTATAATGAAATCCATTTAATGGGATTTAGTCTAGGTGGAAATTTGGTTTTAAAATATGTGGGTGAAGAAATTTTCGAAAAACCTAAACCCCTTAAATCTGTCACAGCATTCTCAGTGCCTATTGATTTGGAAGATTGTGTTCAAGAAATTCATAAGGTTAAAAATCAGATCTATGTGCAAAATTTCTTAAACACACTTAAAAAGAAAATAAAAACTAAAGCTGAAGATATACCTGAGTTGAAGACGAAACATCTAAAGAAAATTAAAAGCCTTGTAGACTTCGACAATCACTACACTGCCCCTATTCATGGCTTTAAAGATGCATATGATTATTACCAAAAAGTGTCATCAAAACGCTTTTTAAAAAATATCAATATTCCAACGCTGATTGTAAATGCAGAAGACGATCCTATGCTTGGAGACTTCTGTTATCCGACAGAAGTGGCTGAGAATTCTCAAAACCTGTATTTCATGCATCCCAAGCATGGTGGACATTGTGGTTTTATTGAGAAAGAGAATGAGTTTTACTTTAGTGAAGAAACAGCATATACCTTTATACAAGAAAGAGTAAATTCTGTGGCTTAAGCAAAAACAGAGGAACATTAATTCAGAATTTGAACAATAAATTCTAACGTTCTTTTAAGTTTGCATAGCCTCAATAAATTAGTACATACCATTATCTAACAAGAAGAAACATGTTTGGTTCAAAAAAGAAGTATTCAAAAAGCAAGATAAATGCTTGGTCTGACAAAGGAGAGATTGAAAGACTTATTCATGCTTTAGAAAAAGGGAACGATAACACCAAAATTATTGCAATAGACGCTTTGGTGGTTCACAATTTTATGAATGTAAAACGAACATTAACTGCAGCCTTAGACGATAATAATAAAGACGTGGCCTTGAGAGCCGTTAAAGCCATTGAGCACATGGGGGCAAATCAAGATGAAATAGAAAAAATTAAAGAGATAAAAAAGAAGTGGCAATAGCCGCTTTTTTTTATTTAGGAGTCATGACATTTAACGTCCTTTTAAAAAAGGTTATCTATTATTTTCAATACAAAATATAAGAGTATGAGTCAAGAAGTTAGAAATTTAGAACCAAAAGCATTGTGGAATCATTTTGCTGATTTAAACAGCGTACCCCGCCCATCTAAGAAGGAAGAAAGAGTCATCGCTTTTATGAAAGCTTTCGGTGAGTCTCTAAATCTACCCACTGTTGTTGATGAAGTTGGAAATGTCATCATTAAAAAGCCTGCTTCACCAGGAAATGAGAACAAAACTACTGTTGTCTTGCAAAGCCACTTAGATATGGTTCACCAAAAAAACAATGATACCGAATTTGACTTTGACACTCAAGGTATTGACATGTTAATTGATGGGGATTGGGTGAAAGCAAATGGCACAACTCTTGGCGCAGATAACGGACTCGGTGTTGCAACAATTATGACTGTTCTAAAATCTTCAGACATTGATCACCCACCTATTGAAGCATTGTTTACGATTGATGAGGAGACAGGAATGACAGGTGCTCAAGGTTTAAAAGGTGGAATGCTTGATGCAAAAATCATGTTAAACTTAGACACCGAAGATGATGACGAATTGAGCATTGGTTGTGCTGGAGGCGTTGATGTCACCTCTAAAGGTAGCTACCGCTTGGTAGATACACCTCAAGGTCATGTTGGATTAACTTTAACTGTTAAAGGCTTAAGCGGTGGTCATTCCGGAATGGACATTCACAAAGGAAAAGGGAACGCAAATAAAATTATGAATAGAATTTTATGGGGAGCCCAAGACGTTGCTTCATTCAATATTTCATCCATTTTTGGAGGAAGTTTGAGAAATGCTATTCCTAGAGAATCTAAAGCGACTCTTGTTATGAGTCCTACCGAGGTTGCTAAATTCATGTCTTATGTTGAGGAAATCTCAGTTGACTTGAAAAATGAATTTAGAACTACAGATTCAGATTTAGTTGTACTAATGGAAGAATCTAAAGCCGAAGCGAATGCAATGCACACTGAAGATCAAACGAGTTTCTTAAACGCAATGTATGCGTGCCCAATGGGTATCTACAGAATGAGTCCAGACATGGATGACTTAGTACAAACCTCAAACAACATTGCGCGAGTAGAACTTGAAAAGGGAAAACATGTTGTCATGTGTTTAACTAGAGGCAGCGTGGACAGCGAAAAATACGATCTAGCAAACTCTATAAAAGCTACTTTCAATATGATAGGTGCAGATGTTGCTTTTGAAGGTTCTTACCCAGGTTGGGAACCGAAACCGCAAAGTGACATTGTAGATTTAATGTCAAATCTGTACCAAGAAATGTATGGTGCTCCTGCCCGTGTCAATGCCTGTCATGCAGGTTTAGAGTGCGGTATACTTGGAACAAACTATCCAGAAATGGAGATGATTAGCTTTGGACCAAACATTAGAAATGCGCACTCTCCAGACGAGAAAACACAAATCTCCTCTGTTCAGAAATACTGGGAGTACTTTTTAGAAACGCTGAGAAGAATTAACTAATCAAATATTTAGAAAAAGCCTTGATTTCAATTTTCGAATTCGAGGCTTTTTTATGCCTTTTTGTTTTCAGTCTCTACAAGTCCATCCATAACATGAAACCAACACTTAAACTCTTAACATTTCTATTTGTTCTAGTCGCCACAATAAGTTGTGACAATAGGCAGAAGTTTAGTTCTGAAACTTGGCAAAAGAATGATTTCGATTGGTGGATGACAGAAGTAAGAGAAAATTTAGTAGATGATCTTATTAAAAGTGACACTTTAGTTGGAATGAGCAAGATAGAAGTGCAAGGGCTACTAGGTGAACCAGATTACAATGAAGAATTCGAAATGAAATATCTGATTCTTGAAAAATATGGAATGGACATAGATCCCGAGTATATCAGCAATTTAAAGGTGGAGTTTGGTGAAAATGGATTAGTGAACAAATGTGAAATTGAAAAGTAAAGTTCTTTATAATGTATTTTAGCTTTAGGAGTTGCACATTGTTTATGAGGGCCAACATTTATCTTAAAAACCACAATTGATATTTAAGTTACAATGCTGAAAGAGCTAAAGGAAGAATTTAGATTTAAGTTACAAAAGAAGAACACCCCATTTCGTCCTGTATTTCTAATTGGATGTGGCCGCTCCGGTACAACAATTACAGGAACAACTCTAGGAAAGCACCCTTCAATAACTTATCTCAATGAGAGACGAGATTTGTGGCATCAAGCCTATCCGGAATTTGATATTTGGTCAGGACAGTTTAAGGGGCCAAAACTCATTGCAACTGCCAGTGATAACGACAAGACGAAAACTGAACTCCTAAAGAAACTGCTACATAAAGAGCAGGTCTTAAATTCCGGTTCTGTGCTTTTAGAAAAACTGCCAATCAACAACTTTCGCTTAGAGTTTATTCAAAAAGCATTTCCCCAAGCCAAGTACATTTATCTCCATAGAAACGGTATTGAGGTAGCTAAATCTATTGAGCAAAAAACATTGACAAAAAAATGGTTTGGTCAGGATAGTGCAAAATGGCAACTGCTCAAGAAGCTTTCCGATTCTCTTGACATCTCAAATGAAAATTTGACGAATTACGAAAAGGCCTTGTTAGAGTGGCGATTTTCACTTCAATTTTCTGAAGCGTTTTTCTCAAAACTCAATACATCTAATTTTTACAGCTTGTCTTACCAGAGCTTTTTAGAAAACCCTAAACAACAAATCGAGAATATATACACGTTCCTTGGCTTGGACTTCGCTGAGAGTCTAACAACAAGCCTCACGAAAGACATTAAGCGGCAGAGTCAAAGAGTGGAAAGGTTTAGTGAAAGAGAATTCGAACTGGCAGGGCCAAATTTGAAGTCCTCAATGGAGAATACTTTACGCCAAACAGCGCCCAACACTTAGAATGATTTATATTTAGAATCCATAATCGAATAACGCAATGTCTTCTTTATAAACCCTAGCAACAATCTCTTGAGTCTCTTTTGTATAGTAGCTTCGGTAGTCGCCTGATTTTTCTTCAGTCTTGTTTTCGAATTTCAGATCATCACCAAGACCAAGTTTGTCTCTTATGATTTGATAGTCGGTTTGAAGGGTTTCAAACTTGCCAATAAAGTCCACTTGAATTTTCAGGTTACCTGGATTGGTCACAAATAAGTATTGCGGTTTAAAGTGCATTCCAAGAAGCACATTTTCTTCTGTAACCCAATCTAGTATAAACTCTGTAAAACTCGAATAGCTAGATAAATATTCATCTGCCCACTTTTTGTCCCCTACATTTCTCCCTCCTGCTTTTAAGAACAAATAAGCCGAAAGCAACCTATCCCATGGGTTACGTACAAAGGCAAACTTAAAAAAGCGATTATATTCCTCTTGACTAAACGCCATTTGGTATTCTGAAATTGATGTGTGGTTTCCAGTGTGCCTGCGGAACAAACTGTAACCAACTGAGACACCAGCAGCTTTTGGAATATGAACAAAGATGCACTCGTTATCTAGGAAAGGCTTAAATGAAGGCGCTGTCAGTTTTTCTGGGGTTTCGTATCGTAAATCTTGCAGATTTACGTATCCCTGATGATCCTGCCATTTAAAAAGCAATTGCCTCACGGTATAAGGTAAGCTCCAAAACAATTTATTTCGAGTCATTGTATCGCTTTGATTAAATGGATTGAAGCAAATATAACTCTACGTTGAAATGGATTTGATAATTCCCCTTGTCGTTTTCAAAAAAAGAAAGTTTACCCAAAAAAAATTAGTAATGTTGACGTGTGCAATCTAACACTCTACCACAGCGCATTTGGTTTTTATGGTTTCAAGGCAAAGCAAACATGCCGGAAATTGTTGAGATGTGTTTTGAATCATGGTTGCGCCATAACCCTACTTGGGAGGTTGTATTTCTAGACGACACTAACCTAGAAAAATATATTGGTTTTCGTTCTGAGTTGAATTTAAACAGAGATGACATTCCGCTTCAGGCCCAATCAGATATTATTAGAATTAACCTTCTGCAGAAGTTTGGCGGAGTATGGGTAGATTCAACATGTTATTGTAACCAACCTTTAGACAATTGGTTAACAGATAAATTAAGTTCTGGATTTTTCGCGTTTAACCGACCGAATACTGATCGTATGATGTCGAGTTGGTTTTTGGCTGCATTTCCTAATAATGACTTGGTAAAATCATATTGTGATGCGACGAATGCTTTTTGGCAAATAAACCCACCTGAAAAAGTTTTAAAGAAAAGAGATAAGAAGAATTTAATTGAGCTTGTATCTATGACTTTCTTAGCGTCTTATCCTGCTTTTTGGCATAAGTTAATAGTAAAAAAGAGGTTAAGTTTTTCGCATTATTTCTGGTTTCACTATTTGTTCGAACACTTATACAAGACAGATAAAACATTCTATAGCATTTGGGATGAAACGCCTAAATTTAGCGCAAACATTCCGCACAAACTGATGCATTTTGGCTTTAACAGCAAAGCTAGCACAGATATTAGAAATGAAATAAAAACCCCAACTGCGCCTTTCTTTAAACTCAATTGGAGAATAACAACCAACCAAGAGGCTGATTCTACATTAAACATTCTGATAACTCAGGATAAATTGAAAAGAGACCGCCAAAATTGACAGTCTCTTTCCATTAGGTTTTATTTAATATTATTTGATTTTATCTTACATCGTTTTAAGATGTTCTTGTTACTTGCAAAAAGCGAGATATTAAACGCCTTTATAATGGATAAGAAATAGACCATTCTAATTAATTATTAAATTTTATACACTTATTCTTTCTTGGGTTTTTGGACAAAGGGCTTCAGTGAGTGCTAAAATTGATTTCATGATTTTCATATGTTCAGTTTGTATTAATTATTGGTCAAAAATGACTTTTGACGCAAAGCAATCCAGACTTTAGATGGTGAATAGCTTTCAAAAAATGATGAATGCTCAATTTATCAGAGTGAAATTTTTAAGCCTGCTTCAAAATTCTATTTTTACCAACGTAAGGCGGATTACTCTGCACGTCTCTGATTGAGACTTTTTTAATATTCTTTAATCAAATCCTGTTGTTATGAAAAAGCTTCTAATGTCATTCTTGGTAATAGGTTTATTCAATGCGTGTATGTCACAGTCAGAAACTAAAGTTGTAGTTGGGTCACAGCTTCCAGAATTCACACTAAAAGATGACAACGGAGCAGATTACTCTCCTAGTCAATGGCTAGGAAATAAATATGTGGTTATCTATTTTTATCCAAAAGACGATACTCCAGGTTGTACCAAAGAAAGCTGCAGTTTTCGCGACAATAAAGCTGAGTTTGATGAGCTCGACGCCGTGATTATCGGTATTAGCGGAGACGGGGAGAAATCGCATAAAAGTTTCAAAGAAAAATACAACTTGTCTTACACTTTACTTTCAGATACAAACAAAGTAGCGCGCAAGATGTTTGGTGTTCCAACAACTTTAATGGGCTTAATCCCAGGACGAGTGACGTATATTTTTGATAAAAATGGAAAATGTATTGAGGTTATCAATTCTCAAACAAATCCCGAAAAACACATTTACGAGAGTATAGAAAAGATTAGAACACACTCTAATTCTTAACATTAAGTAAAAGTCTGTAGTTTAGATTCGCTGAATTTTACAGATGAAACTATACTATACCTTTCTACTTCGCATTGCATCCATCAAGATCTTACTCATTTGGCTTGTATTTTATGTCTTAGCGCTTGCCTTCTTTATGTGCCCTTTACAGGGATTAATTATTAATGATTCTAAAAGTGGTTTAATCGACTTGATGCCATTTTTTAATCAAGTTGACTTCTATGAAGCATTGTCTGACTATGGAAACTCAGGCAGAATGGCTTATCTCGACTTTTGGTACTATGATTTTTTCTATCCTCTTGTGTATATGGTTCTTATGTATTCGCTGCTTGGCCTATGTTTCAAAAGAATCAAACTTCCACAAGAAAAAGGTGTGTTTTGGATGTACATTCCAATTTTTGCTGTTCTGATAGATTATGCAGAAAACGTATGTTTTCTGAACATCATTAATTCTTATCCAGAACAAAATCTAACTTTATTCTGGTTAGCTTTTACATTTAGTACGCTGAAGTGGCTCACAGTATATTCCGTTGTAATTCGCGTTGCATTGACATTTTTCAAAAAGAAGGTTGCATAAAAAAGCCTCGATAAAATCGAGGCTCTTAAAACGTATGTTAAGCTCTTCTTTAGCTGTGAATAGATCTTTTTCCTGTTGCATCTAAAGCAGCTTCTTTAATAGCCTCTGTAAATGTTGGGTGACCGTGACAAATTCTTGCCATATCCTCAGCGGAAGCTCTAAACTCCATTGCTGTGGCCGCTTCCATTATCATATCTGCTGCTCTGGCTGCTACCATATGCACACCTAAAACTTCGTCAGTCTTAGTATCAGCCAATATTTTTACAATGCCATCTGTATCACCACTTGCCCTAGAGCGACCCAAAGCGCGCATTGGGAAAGATCCAACTTTATAGTCAACACCTTCTTCTTTTAATTGCTCTTCGGTCTTGCCTACAGAACCAACTTCTGGCCATGTATAAACAATTCCAGGAATCAGGTTGTAGTCCATATGCGGCTTTTCACCAGCTAAGAACTCGGCTACAACCGTACCTTCTTCCTCCGCTTTGTGTGCTAACATTGCACCGCGAACAACATCGCCTATAGCGTAGATGTTTGAAACATTGGTCTGCAAATGATTGTTCACTTCTACTTGACCTCTATCGGTAACCTTTACACCAGCATTTTCTAGGCCTAAACCTTCTGTATATGCTTTTCTTCCAACGGCTACTAAGCAGTAGTCGCCTTCGAACTTCACTTCTTCACCTTTTTTATTTGTTGCAGTTACAGTAACCACATCACCTTTGCGCGAAACATCTGAAACCTTTGTGTTGGTATTAATTTTCATGCCCAACTTCTTCATCACTTTTTGCAATTCTTTGCTTAAAGTGCCATCCATTGTTGGGATAAGTTTTGGTGCAAATTCAACAACAGTAACTTCTGTTCCTAAACGAGCATATACAGAACCCAATTCAAGACCAATAACGCCACCGCCAATAACAATCATTTTATTCGGTACTTCCTTTATATCAAGGGCTTCAGTCGAAGATATGATTCTCTCTTTATCAAACTTTGCAAAAGGCAATTCCACCGGCTTCGAACCTGTTGCGATAATAATATTAGTTCCTTCTAGAACTTCCTCGCCATCATCCTTTGTAACCTTTACATGAGTTGCATCTACAAATGAACCCATTCCGTGATGCACATCAATTTTGTTCTTCTTCATCAAGAAATCAATACCGCCTGTTGTTGTTTCAACTACTCCATTTTTGCGGTTAACCATCTGCTCCATATTTACAGTCGGTTCATTGATTTCAATTCCGTGCTCTTTAAAGTCTTTCTTTGCTTGATGAAAGTGTTCCGAAGAATCTAGAAGCGCTTTAGAAGGAATACAGCCAACATTCAAGCAAGTTCCACCTAAAGTGTTGTACTTCTCAATCAATGCTGTTTTCTTTCCTAATTGTGCATTTCTAATTGCGCTTACGTAGCCACCTGGTCCAGAACCTATAACTATTACATCGTATTTCATACTGCTCTCTTTTAGAGATTTATTTTGAGATTTTTTATCTGTATCGAGGATAGCAAAGTTAAACAACAGCGATGATTAAGACCGTCCTTCTTCCTCTTTGATTTTTAAGTATTTTTTCTCGTTTTGAGCCCAATTCGTTAGGCCCAAAAACAAGCCTAAGGCTCCACCAATCAGTACTTTTGTTACATAGTCTTGCCAATCAAAAAAGTATTGCTCTTTGTACTGAATGTAAGTTGCTACAACGTTTATTAATGGAAAGATCACCATAAATACCAAACCAACAACGAGCATATATCTGTTTTTACCTTTTGCTCTAGTCTTTTCCCATTTATCAAGAAATCGCTGTTGCTGTGTATTCATTACTTGCTCTTGCGGATTACATTTTGCCTTTCACCAAAGTATCGTGCGAAGTCCTTCATATCCGTTGTCATCTCCTCTTCATTGGTTGCGCGGTTGTAACTTTCTGCCATGCTCATATAGATTTGATAATAGAATTTCTTCATTTGGTCCATAGGCATGTCTTTCGTCCACAAATCAATACGAAGTAGTTCTTGCGCTTTTGGTTCCCAAACGTTAACCATAACCGCTTTCGTCTCTTCATTTTCTACGCCTCCATCTGGTGCGCTCCACATCAATTTCTCTGGCACCTTGTTTTCATCTAAGGTGATATCAATTTTAATTTCTGACTTATGCTCTGCCATTATGGTCTGTATTTTGACTTATTAAAGATTGCTTTATGGTCGGTATTGCGCATCAATTCTTGCAATGAAACATCATTGTTTTTCATGTAAGACTCAATTATTTTTAATCCTACCCATTGTCCTATCATACCTGGAGATTTACTATCGAACTCTGTATAGAATTTCGAAAATGGAGAGAGGTAGATAAATCTGCGTTTTGTATCCTCTTTTGTATCAAACAAAAGATCTTCTTTTACAAAGTACACCCAAATATCCAACTCTGTTTCTTGACAAAATTCCCATTTCTCTTTGGGGTATCTCATTATCATGTATTCTTCTGCTTCCGGCATCCATTGCTTTTTCGCATACATAATCTTACCCCACCAAATCATTTGATTTAACAACGATAAATCTTCGTTATCCACTTTTGCTGCCGCCAAAGCCAAGTTTTCTGCCACTTCACTTTGAATAAATTTTTTATCGCGATAAAAGGCTAAATACTCGTCAATTTGCGCGTAAGCTGGATGTTTTGGCCCCAAGTAGTCATCGCTTGCTAAGAATATTTGTTGCAACGAATCTTGGATTAAAACAGGGTTGTAAAAATCAAGGTTAGAAATGTATGTCGTCAACTCAAACTTTGGACGGTTTGGATAGTAGCTATAATAATGCTGCAACAAACTTTCTATTTCTTTTTCAATTATTTTAAAATCCAACTCACGCTTTACTTCTGCATATAGTTTTTTCTGCAGATCGTCTTGTTTTTGATTGACCCAAAACTGATCACTTGTACCCTTGAAGAATGCCGGGTATTCTTCGCGTAAAGTGGGAAGTTTGCCTTCTAACTCCTCCGCCTTTATATTAAAGAATACACTGTCAAAGCGGTTTAACTTTAAACTAAACTCTAGATCATTTGTTTTGTTTAAAGTACTAGAATCATCCAGATTAAAAAAGAAAATTGCAACAACCAAAACCGGTAAGACAAACCAAAACGCTTTTTTAATAAAATTCACGAAACACTATTTTAGGATGATTAATTTCGGGCGTCAAAAGTAGAATAAAAAAGACGGTTTTATGAAAACAAACCAAGTAATAGAACATATTGTAAAGTGGCTAAAAGACTATGCTGCAAACGCTAGTGTAAAGGGTTTTGTTGTAGGTGTTTCTGGTGGAATTGACTCTGCTGTTACGGCCTCTCTTTGTGCTAAAACTGATCTAGATGTGCTACTCATAGAAATGCCCATTCATCAAGCTGAAAGTCAAGTTAACCGTGCTTGGGAACACATGCGAAAATTAGAATCTAAATATCCAAAGGTTAAAACTCAAAATGTGAACTTATCACCGGTCTTTGATGGGTTTTTAAATGTATTACCAGAGGAGCCATCGAGCGACTCCGGTAAAATGGCATTGGTAAATACACGTGCACGTATTCGTATGACAACACTTTACTATTTCGGTCAGCTCAACGGTTTACTTGTTACTGGAACTGGTAATAAGGTTGAAGACTTTGGTGTTGGTTTTTATACAAAATACGGTGATGGTGGTGTCGATTTAAGTCCGATTGCAGATTTGGTTAAAACCGAAGTTTTTGCATTGGGTAAAGAGCTTGATGTACCTGAAAGTATTTTAGTTGCTCCTCCAACAGATGGCCTTTGGGGCGATGACAGAACAGACGAAGATCAAATTGGTGCGAGCTACCCTGAACTGGAGTGGGCTATGGAGCAAAAAGATATGAGCAAATCAACAGAAGACTTTGAAGGACGAGAAAAAGAGGTTTTTTCTATCTATTCTAGATTGAATAGAATCAACCAACACAAAATGAATCCAATTCCTGTTTGCGAAATACCAAGGGAAATGAAATAAAAATCCCCAACCAACGGTTGAGGATTTATGCTTTATCTAATAATTATCCTTAAGGATTTCCGGCCTTTATCTCCTTGAATTACTAGGACATATTTACCTGGAGTTAGCGCTGAAACATCAAAATCAACATTTCCATTATCAATATTTACCAGAGGCACTTCAACATACTTTCCACTGATATCGAACCAACTGAATGTCATATCTGAATTGGCTTCAGAAAGTGAAACGCGCAAGTCAACATCAGCCGGGTTAGGGAAAACATTTACCTCACCATAGCCCCACTCGTCTACCGAGACTACATCTTCTAATTTATATTTCATCGTGTCTGACGCTCCGCAGGAACTGTATGTAATTAAAGATACTTCATAAAACAATCCTGGAACACCATAAACGTGCGTTGGCTTTAAAGAAGTTGTGTTTGTATTTCCGTCTCCAAACAACCACAAAAAGGATGTCTGACCTTGTGAAAGTGTTCCGTCAAACTCAACAGTCATTCCTCCACCACCTGAACCAAGAATTTTATAAGTAAAAAACGAAGTCGGCTCATCGCAAATTATAATCGTGGCAAAAGCTGTATCAGTATCACCACAGTCGTTTGTAACAACCAAACTAATATTATAAGTTCCTTTAGAAGAATAGGTGAACGTTGGGTTCGAAGTAGTATTGAAAATTCCATTCCCCAGATCCCAATAAAAAGCAACGGCACCCACAGAAGCAGAACCATCATAATTAACTGTTAACCCATTTATAGAATAATTTATTACTGCAATAGGCTTGTCACAAACTTGAACATTCTTAGAAATGGTGTCTGAACCTCCACAAGTATCGGTTACTATTAAAGTAACAGAGTAATTCCCAGCAACACTATAGGTATGATTTGGATTAGCGAGGATACCAGAATTACCATCTCCATAGTCCCAATCGAAAGATAAACCTGTTCCGCTACTTGTTGAGCTGTTGAATGCAACTGCCAAGTTATTCCCGGTATGACTAAAGTTTGCTGTCGCAGCATCACACACAGTCGTAACTGTTATAGGCCCAATCCATGCACTCACATTCGTTGCAGCACAACTGTCTTTCAGATAAATGTCATAAGTAGTAAAAGGTGATAGACCATTGATCGTGTGAACTGAACTGACATTTGGTACATAGTTTCCTAGTCCAAGCGTAAACCCTGTTACATCGTATTGAAGATTAGTTGTTCCGCCAATGCTTGTCCACTGCACATCAACTGACGTAGCTCCTATGTTTGTTACAGAAGCATTAGTCGGAGCGACACATACTATATCTGTTACACTTATGTCGTCAATCCCTATGCTCGCATTAAACCCACCAGATGTGCGAAACCCTCTGAAAAGAATTTTAACCGTGTCAGATGTGTAAGCAGAAAGACTAATATTCTTCAGTAACCAAGCATCGGTTTTGGCCGTCTGTTGTTGACCAGTAATTGTATTTACAATTGCCGTTGTACCGTCCGTTTTCTTAACTAAGACTTCCAACTTGTTTATTTGATTTCCAAACATGTGATAAGCAAAGTCAATCTCTGGTTGACCTGAACCACTCAAATCTATCCAAGGAGTTTCCAAATCAACATCGTTTGTAGAATTGCCATTTCCAATGCGATGCGTCATTGCATACTTCCCTGTAATTAATCCAGTTGTATTGTCTGCAGATGGTCCAGTTCCGAACCAAAATGAAGCACCCGCTTTTGGAATCCACAAATACTCTTGGTTATCATCTCTCTTCCAACAGGAGCTAATTGTTCCTGCGTCATTAAAGTTAATTGCCGAAACCCAAGAGGAATTATCAAAATCTTCGCTAAAAGGAATTGAGACTGGGTTACACTCTGTCTTAAAAGATATTGGTCCAATCCAAAGACTTACATCTCCAGTACCACAACTGTCGCGTACCCAAAATTCATATTCTGTATTTGCTGTTAAGCCAGTCAAATTAAAGTTTGGATTTACATTTGTTGCTCCATAAGTGGTAGTTCCTGAAGTAGGTTTGTATTTATAAATCCAGTTTGATGCTCCACCAGTAGTCCAATTAAATGTTGCAGAGGTTGCCAAAGCACTTACAATTTGCAAGTTTGTCGGTTTCGGACAGGTGGGCAATTCATACAATCCAATATTGTCTATACTCATTTGTGAAGCAAAACCAAAGTTCGTGCGCGTGCCGATGAATTTAAGCTGAACAGTATCTCCTCCGTAAGAAGATAGGCTTACTATTCTTTCTAGCCATGGTGCTGTCTTTGATGTTTGCTGTTGACCTGTGATTGTGTTTACTTGTGTCCAACCGCTCCCATTGTTTATTTCGACTTTAAGCGAAGTAATATTGTTACCAAACATGTGATACCAAAAAGATAGTTCAGGTGATGTAATGTTAGCTAAATCGATCAATGGAGTTAAAATTTCCGTTGCGTTTCCAGTAGTAAAACCTGAAGATAAAGTTGTCAGATAGTTTCCTGTTCCGTTTGGGTAATCTCCAGAAGGCCCTGTAAAATTATTTGGAAATGGTGGTAAACCTACATCCCAGAAATAGCCCGTTGTGGAGTTCCTATCCCAACAAGAATTTATTGTTCCTGGGGTATTGAAAGTTGTAGATGGTGCAAATCCGTTCGCATTGAAGTTTTCAAAATATGGCGCAGAAACAGGCGCGCAATTCGTAACAAAATTTTCAGAAAACGTCCAAACGCTAACGTCTCCTAGACCGCAGCTGTCTCTTACTTGAACCTCGTATGCTGTATTTGCTGTAAGTCCAGTTATCGTTGTTGGATTGCTTGAAGCAACTACGGATTGCCATGCTCCAGAAGTTGTCTTATAGCGCACAACCCAGTTGCTCGCGCCACCAGTTGTCCAGGACAATGTTGCTTTGTCGAAACCAACAAAAGTTACATTCAATCCGGTGGGCTTAGGACATGTAGGCGCTTCAATAATCGAAAGATCGTCAATAGCTATTTGATCACGGTTTCCATTATTTGCATTTCCAATGGCAATAAACTTGAGTTTTACTGTCTTACCAGCATATGCCGAAAGATTTAAAACGCTCTCTAACCAAGGATCCGTTTTACTAGTATGCTGTTGCCCAGACAACAGTTGAATGCTGCTATACCCATTTCCACTATCCACTAAAACTTGCAGAGATGTAATATCATTACCAAACATGTGGTACCAAAAACTTAATTCTGGAGTGGTAAGGGTAGATAAATTATATAATGGAGAAACTATTTCTGCATTTATTGATGCGAAGAAATTCTGTCTTCTTGCAAACAAATATTTACCTGAACCGCCTTTTCCTGCTGTCGGACCAGATTGGAAATTTGCAAACAATGGTGGGCCTGGATCAAAGTAATAATCCGTTGAGTTATTTCTTGTCCAACAATTGTTGATTGTTCCAGGAGAATTGAAATTAGGGCCAATTGTCCACGATGAACCATTAAAATTCTCACTTATGGGCGCTGTAATTGCCGCGCAATCTGTCGTTTCTAAAATTGGACCTATCCAATTACTTTGATCTGTTGTGCTGCAGCTATCCCTAATGTAAAATGCATAGATCGTGTTAGCACTTAAGCTAGTAATTGTTGCTGGGCTATTTGTTACACTCGCCTTAGTACCATTTCCTTGGGTAAATCCTTGAAGACCATACTCAATTTGTGCATTTGATGCACCCCCTGAAATCCAACTTAAAGTTACACTACTGTTTGTTGTGCTAACAACAGCTAAAGTGGACGGCTGAGGACATGTTGGGGCTTCTTGAATTCGAACATCATCGATTGCTATATCCAAATTCTGTGTGAATCCAGAATTCTTATACCCTCTAAAACGGACATAAACTGTATCGTTTGCAAAAGCGCTTAAAGAAAGGATTTCCTCTTTCCACGCATCTGTTTTAGAGGTTTGTTGCTGACCTGTAAACGTTTTAAGCGTTACCCATGGGCCTCCACGTTTTTTCACTTGCACTAACATTTTGTCAATTCCGTTTCCAAACATGTGATACCAAAAAGATAATTCTGGATTGGTTAAACTCGAAAGAGCTACTTCTGGCATTCTCATTCTCACATTTGCCGCAGTATTTGTGAAGCCATAACTATCCATGTGAATATACTGTCCCGAAGAAAGTCCAGATGTGTGGTCCACACTGGGGCCAGAAAAATTATTAGGAAAAAAAGGTGCTCCTGTGGTCCAATCTAAAGATGGATTTGACCTTAGCATAATCCAACAATTGCCAATAGTACCTGGAGAATTGAATGTAGTAGGTCGCGTCCACTGAGAACCTTCAAAATCATAATAAATGGGAGCCACTTGTGGTCCGGTACAAAGTGTACTAAAAGGAACAGGGCCTGTCCAAGTGCTAAATGAACCGCTACCACAATCATTTCTTACATAATACATGTAATCAGAAGAACCGGCTAACCCCGTCAAAGTAGGTGTATTTGTAGCAACACTGACAGTAGTTCCGCTCCCAAGAGAAAAACCTTGGAGACCATATTGCACTTCCCATGCTGTTCCTGTACCTGCGACCCAGCCAATGTTTGCTGTAGATCCTGTAGCGCTGGCTACATAAGCGGTTGTTGGTGGGTTACATTGGGCATATCCTAGAATGCCAATGAATGTCAAGAAAACTACAACGTAGAATTTCTTCATAATCATGTTTAATTATTCCGCAAGTTTAGTCAACATTCTGCATTGATGTATCTCAACTTTGTAAATGACTATTTTGATTGAGTTAAGTGAATAGAAACAAAAAAGGCTGTGAGAATCTCACAGCCTTTTTTCATATTAATTGATTATCACAAATTTTCGTCTTAGCCAAATACCATCTCGGTTCACATGAATCAGATATTCGCCAGCTGGTAAGTTCAGGTTTTCAATCTTCATCATTCCATTTTCGATGTATCCTTTTTGTGACTCGATCAATCGACCATCAACACTGAGTATTTCATAATCTGCCTCAGCATTAATTGTTTGATTGAATTCTATAAACAATGGACCCTTGGTAGGGTTGGGATATACTGACACCTGCTCTAGTTCATTCTCTGCCAAACCAATAGCAGCAAGAGAAGAAATCAACGTATCACTATCACCACAATCGTTGTATACAATCAAAGTCACTACATAGAACAACCCTGGTACGGCATAGGTGTGTGTCGGTATTGCTGATGTTGTATTTGTATTACCGTCTCCAAAATCCCAGAAGTAGCTCGTTGCACCTTGCGAATTCGTTGCAAAGAACTGAATAACCATTCCACCGCCTCCTGAAGAAACAACCTGATAAGTCCATGAAGCTGTTGGTTTAACACAGATTGTTATTACCTGGTTTATCGTAATCGATTGTCCACAAATATTTGTGATAGTCAAATCAACACTGTAAGTACCAGAAGTCGCATATGTATGAGTAAACACCATTCCGGTATCAGAACTTCCGTCACCAAAATCCCATGTATATGTCACCGCTCCTGCTGAGGAACTTGATCCGTCAAAAGTTACATCTAATGCCAATTGACTGTATGTAAATGCTGCTGTTAAAGCATCACAAACCGTTAAACTTTGTAATGTAGTATCGGATTGACCACAAGCATCTGTTACGATTAATGTTACATCATAAGCTCCATCAGCCCCATATGTATGTGTTCCTGTCACACCAGTACCAGTATTCCCATCTCCAAAGTCCCAAGCGTATGTTAGAGATGTTCCTGTGCTCGTTGATCCATCATAGCTCAACGTAAGTAGAGATGCTGATTGTGTAAAAGCAGCTGTCGGTGTTGGGCAAATTGCGCCAGCCGTAACAGACTGTGATACTGTATCTGTTTGTCCGCAAGCATCAGTAACTATTAATGTTACAATGTATGTTCCATTTGCAGCATACACATTAGAATCCACAACTCCTGATCCTGTATTACCATCACCAAAGGTCCAATCGTACGTTAATCCGAGTCCAGTACTTGTCGACCCATCAACATTTACCTGCAAACCTGAAATTGTAAAAGTAAACGCAGCCGTTGGCGTTGGACAAGGACTTGTACAAGATATCGTATCAGACCATAAGAACCCAGTCGGAACATTGTTTCCTGATACAAGTGTATAAACAGTATTGCCTCCAGCATCTTTTAGTACTATGCCACACTCATTACTAAATTGACCGTTGTTATCAAAATCTAAGATTATTGAATCACCGTCACAAACATTGAAGTTAAATGAACCTGCCGTACCATTGTTAAGAGTATACTGAGTTGTTACACCAGCAGTAGTTACATCAACATAATGGTAGTTCGTACCTCCAAAATTCGATGTCCAACCATCTCCGAAAGTATCTGATAAATCAAGCGTATAAACACAGCCATTTGTACAACTTAAGGTTGTCGCAGAAATTGGTCCCACCCAATTACTGAAATCATTTACGCCACAACTGTCTCTTACATAAAAGTCATATGCAGTGCTTGCAGTTAACCCAGTAACTGTATAAGTATTAGTCAGCGTATTGATGACTGTTCCAGAACCTATCGCAAACCCAACAGGGCCATATTCTATTTGCCAGCTTATCGCACCACCAGTTGTCCATGCCAATTGCACGACAGATGTACCTAAAGGTGTTGCAGCTAAATTGGTTGGATCAGGGCAGGCAGGTGCCTCCGCAATTGAAATATCATCCAAAGCAATATCTCCAGATTGAGCATTTCCACCTTGAGCCTTCTCTGTTGTAAACCTCAATTTCACGGTTAAGTTAGCATAGGCCGAAAGATCTTCAACTAGTTCTAACCATGCTGCACCTTGATCACCTTCAATTGTATCAATCGGGGTCCAGACTGTACCATTGTATATGTCAATGTTCAATTTACCCATGTTGTTACCATCCATGTGGTACCATAATTTCAATTCTGGCACAGTCAAAGCTGATAAATCAATACTAGGCGACTCAAGAACAGCTATAGAACCAGAAGGTGTTAAAGATGCTTCTGTATACACATAGTTTCCAAATCCGGATGTATGATCACCATTCGGGCCTGTTCCAAAAGTCCCAGTTCCTCCTGTTCCGCCACCCCAGTGGTATGCAGAATCTGGGTTTCTCGTCCAACATGCTGAAATCGTACTTCCATCATTTAAAACACCGGTACCTTCATTAAAATCAGTATCGAAGTTTTCAAAATAAGGCGCAACCACTGTTCCACATAATGTAGACTGCGTTAATGGACCAACCCAATCTGATACATCTGCAACTCCGCAACTGTCTCTTACATAAAAGTCATAATTCTGACTTGGGCTTAAACCTGTTACTGTAAATGGGTTTGTTCCTGCCGGAACTATTGTCCCTGCACCTTGCGTAAAACCAGCTGGGCCGTACTCGATTAACCAATTTGTTGCTCCACCAGTTGTCCAAGAAAGAGTTATAGACGTTGTTGTTTGAGCAGTGCTTGTAATCGCAGTTGGTTTTGGACACGTTGGCACATTATCAACCTTTACGTCATCGATAGAAATGTCTACAGCATTGGCAAAACCTGCATTCTTTGTAGCTGCAAAACGAATAATTATTGTGTCACCTACATAAGAATTTAAACTCACTACACTTTCGATCCAAGCGTCAGAAGAAGCTGCTTGCTGCGCCCCAGTTATGGTCAATTCTGTTGTCCATGTAGAACCATCAAAAACTTCCACTTTTAAATCGTTGATTAATGCTCCATACATGTGATGCCAAAATCTAAGTTCTGGTGTTGTTAAAGCAGAAATATCAATTTGAGGTGTAATAATATTTGTTGCGTTCGAGTTGTTGAATGACTCCGTATAAATAAATTGCCCTGAACCGGATGTATGATCTCCAGCAGGTCCTGTATTATTTGTTGGCGTTGTGCCTTGTCCTGGTTTCCACCAATAGTTGGCTGCAGCTGCTCTTGTCCAACAGGAATCTATTGTACCAGCTGCAAAACCGCCACCGCCAGGAACCCAAGCTGCACCGTCAAAGTTTTCTGTAAATGGAGCAGTATAAACACCGCAAAGAGTTGTACCTGCTATAGGGCCAACCCATTGGCTAACATCGCCAACTCCGCAGCTGTCTCTTACATAAAAGTCATATGTTGTGCTTGCACTTAAACCCGTTATTGTAGTAGGGTTTGTAGCGGTTGCTAAATAAGTACCAGCACCTTGGGCAAAACCTGTTGGGCCATATTCTATTAACCAATTTGTGGCTCCACCAGTTAACCATGCTATTGTTACGGATGTTGAAGAAACCCCCGTTACTGCCAAGCTATCAGGCTTTGGACAATTTGGCGCTTCGTCTATACTTAAATCATCTATAGACATATCCCCTTGGAAATTTCCTCCACCTGTCGCTTTATCGCCCGTGAACCTTATTTCAATTGTGTCATTTACATAAGATGAAAGAGAAACAATGGCCTCTATCCATGCATTGCCTTGATCACCAGATTGAGAAAATACGTTTGTCCAGCCTGAACCATCGTTAACCTCAACATCCAAATCTCCCATGTTGTTTCCATCCATATGGTACCAAAAGATCATTTCTGGATTTGTTAAAGGAGATAAATCTACTTTTGTTGATGTTAATGTTGCATTAACTGGATTCCCTCCTCCGCCAGAAGCTTCTGTATAAACATAATTTCCTGATCCACTCGTATGATCGCCAGTTGGACCTGTGCCAGCACTAGGAGTTCCGCCTGATCCACCGCCCCAATGGAATCCAACGATCCTATTTCTGCTCCAACAAATTCCTATTGTACTTCCATTATTTGTACCACCCGTTCCTTCATTAAATCCTAGATCGAAATTTTCAAAATAAGGTGCTGATGCCACGCCACAAAGTGTTGATCCAGATACTGGTCCAACCCAATTGCTCGTGCTTCCAACCCCACAGCTGTCTCTCACATAAAAATCATACGTAGACGAACCGCTCAACCCTGCAACTGTGAAAGGATTCGTATTTGCATTAACAATCGTTCCCGACCCCAAAACAAAACCTGGAGCTCCATATTCAATTTGCCAATCTGTTGCTCCTCCTGTTGTCCATGAAAGTGTTACAGATGTTGTTGTTGAGGTTGTTACCGATAAAGCAGTTGGCTCAGGGCACAACGGTTTTTCATGTACGTCTACATCATCTATAGACATATCTACTGTGTTGTTGAATCCAGGAAAACGCGTAGCTCTAAAACGAATGACAATTGTATCTGTATAAGTGCCAATGTCTACAATTTGTTTCGCCCATGCTGCGTTGCTGCTTGTTTGTTGTTGATTTGTGAACGTATGCTCTACAGTCCAAGACGTTCCATCAAAAACTTCAACCTCTAGTTTATTAATTAGCTGACCGTACATGTGATACCAGAATGTAAGCTCTGGAGTAGTTAGTGCACTTAAGTTTATAGGTGGCGTTTGAATTGTTGTGCTTGTGCCACCGCCATTCGTTTCTGAATAAATGTAATTACCGGTTCCAGTAGTGTGGTCACCAGAAGGCCCTGTGTTATTTGTGGGAGAACCACCATTGGCTGACTTAAACCAATAGGTCGTTGTATCACTTCTATCCCAACAGCCATCAATTAATCCTGGATCGAAGTTTCCGTTTTGCACCCAAGACGCACCATCGAAGTTTTCTAAAAATGGTGCATTCACTGCATTACAAAGTGTTTTGATTGTAATTGGTCCAATCCAAGCACTCACATCTCCAGTTCCGCAACTGTCTCTTACATAAACGTCATAAGCGGTGTTTGCTGTTAATCCCGTTAACAAATATGGATTTGTTGTGACCGCATTAAAAGTTGAACCTGGAGTAAATCCTGGAGCACCATAAGCAACATTCCAGTCAGCAGATCCTCCGGTTGTCCATTGCAAATTCACATCAGTTGTTCCAACGCTAAGCGCAGCTAGGTTCGTTGGATCAGGACATGTTGGCGCTTCAGCAACTCCGATATCATCGATAGCAATATCACTTTGATTTCCTGAACCGCGAGTTGCAGAGAATCGCAATACAATTGTATCACCAGCATACGCTGATAAATCTACAATAGCCTCAATGTAAGGGGCCCCTGCAGTTGCTTGCTGCTGACCACTAATCGTGAATTCCGTTGCAATAGTTATTCCCGATGTGGATATTTTAACAACATCCACATTCAAGGTTCCCATTGTTCCTCCACGCATGTGGTACCAAAATCTTAATTCTGGTGAAGTCAAGTTCACAAGATTTAAGGGTGTTGCGTAAATATCTGCAACTTGGCCTGGAAGACCAGCTGAACTTTCTGTATATATGTAATTACCTGTTCCTGTTGTATTATCTCCACTAGGCCCTGTATTTCCCGTTGTTGTTCCGCCTGTTCTTACAGAATAAAAATATGGGCTACTACCCGCTGTTCCATTTAATGGATTTCTTATCCAACACGAATTTAAGACGGCACCTGTCGAATAAATACCTGTTCCTGCTAACCAAGGCGTAGACTCAAAGTCTTCTGAATATGGAGCTAAAACAGGAGCACAGAATGTCGTTGCTGTAACGGGTCCTATCCAATTACTTGTATCAGTTGCACTACACTTTTCTCTCACATAAAAATCATAACTCGTACTATATGTCAACCCGGTTACCGTTCCTGGGTTTGTTGTTGTATTGACTGTTGTTCCTGACCCTAAGGTAAAACCGGGTGCTCCATATTGTATATCCCAATTCGTTGCATTCTGTGCTGTCCACGAAAGTGTTACAGCGTTGTAAGTGAATGCTAAAACAGCTAAATCAGAAGGGTCTGGACAAGAAGGAGCTTCGCCTATGCTCACATCATCAACTGCAATATCCCCTTGAGCTGCGAACGAGCGAATGGTTCTAATTCGATATCGAATAGTATCATTTACATAATTGCTCAAAACGGCACTCCCTTCTAACCAAGGGTCTGCACTCGCGGTTTGTTGAGCTCCACTTAAACTGTAAACATTTATCCACCCTGTAGACTTCTTCCAAATGTCCACTCTAAAGGTTCCAATACTTGTACCGAACATATGGTACCAAAAGTTAATTTGAGGATTTGTTAATGCCGAAAGATCAATTAATGGCGAAATTAACAATGCCTCATCTTGGTTTCCACCGCCCGAGGCTTCACCATATATATAGTTAGCGGACCCAGTGGTATGATCACCTGAAGGGCCTGTGTTTCCTGTTCCTGTACCGCCGGAGCGAACTCCTACAGCATACGGACCACCGAAACCTCCAGATGGGGTAGGGTCTCTTTCCCAACAGGCTTCAATGGCATCTCCACCATTTCCACCGCCAGTTCCACCTGTCCAACCTGTACCATCAAAGTTTTCTGAATATGGTGTTGTTACCGGAACACATAAAGTAGAGAAGCTTGCAACGGTCGTCCATGGGCTCGTGCTTGTTGCTCCACAACTGTCTTGAATATAAAAATCGTAATCTGTAGCAGCAGTTAAACCGGTAATTACATGTGTATTTCCAGTAGCTGCCACTATCGTTCCTGCTCCTTGAACAAATCCAGTTGGGCCATATTCGATTTGCGCATTTGCTGCTCCACCGGAAGTCCATGACACTTTTGCGCTTGTAGCTAATGTCCAATCTACAAGTGGAGATGAAGGTGGCAAACACAAAGGTGGTGTTCCATGATAAACGGTAACTTTCCATGTGCCGTTGTCAACTTTTTGCGCAGTGCTGTCACACCCTACACCATTTGCTGTTCTGAACGCATGCAATCCAAACTTAAGCACGCCAGTTGCGCTAACTCCATTTGCTATATTAACTTGTATTCTTGAATAAGAGTTTGTTCCACCAAAACCTGCACCCTGATAAATAGCATTTTCTTTTGTTGAAGTACTAAAACATTCTAAATACGAATACTGTTGAAATCCGAAACCACCGTTTGATGTCATATCGTACTCAACGTCTAAATAAACCACTTGATCCCCTGCAGGGATTGTTACGGTTAACGTGTCAATACAGGGCGAGTTTACCGAAGTATCCGGTGCACCTCCAAAATTAATTTGAGTTGGTATTGCTCCTAACGTATAAGTTGAATTGGTCGAAGTTATTTGTGCCATTCCAACAAATGGAAGGACAAAAAACAACAGTGGTTGCAGTAGCGATTTTTTCATTTAAAAGTGAATTAGTTTTTACCCTTGAAAAATAAGACTTATGTTGTAACAAATTACCAAGGATGGGAACGTTTTAAATACATTAGACTTTCTCTAGAATAATTATTCGTTCTTCATTAATACATCAGCTTTGTCATCCCTAACTTTTTATATTTGCTTCATGCGAATACTACTTCTTCTACTCTGCCCATTGTTTTTGTTTTCTCAGCAAGACCTAAAACTGGCAGTTTTAAAATACAATGGCGGTGGAGATTGGTACTCAAACCCTACCTCACTAAAGAATCTATCAATATTTTGCAACGACCAATTAAACACAAACTTAAACCCAGATTATGCAACAGTAGAAGTCGGCTCAAGCGCCATCTATGCATATCCTTTTGTCCACATGACTGGACATGGAAATGTTGTCTTCAGCAGTAGCGAAGCGGAAAACCTTCATAATTATTTACTATCTGGTGGGTTTTTGCATATAGACGACAACTACGGAATGGATCCCTATATACGTCCTGAAATGAAAAAAGTTTTTCCTGAACTTGAACTTGTGCAACTCAATGATGATCACGAAATCTTCAGTGCCGTTTATTCTTTTTCAAAAGGATTACCCAAAATTCACGAACACGATAAAAGGCCTTCTTTAGCATTTGGCCTATACTATAAAGGTAGGATGGTTTGTCTGTATACTTCAGAATGCGATTTAGGAGATGGATGGGAGGATTTTGGCGTCCACAATGATCCTATTGAAATAAGAACTAAGGCTTTGCAAATGGGAGCAAATATTATTTACTACGTCTTTAATCAAACAACAACCTTATGAAATTAACTGTATATGCTAAGTCGGTCATTCAACTTGCGATAATCGTTCTAGCCATGTACATGATGTATACAGTGCGGTTTATCATTGTATATTTTATTATTGCTGCAATAATTTCCTTGGTAGCTAAACCGCTAACAAATCAGCTCGCAAAAATTCATATTCGTAATCATAAATTCCCTCGCGCTCTTGGCGCAGCAATTACGATTATATCACTTTTTGCTGTCATTGCTTTAGCTAACTATCTGGTGCTTCCGAGTTTTGCCGAAGAAATTACGGTGCTCTCAAAAATTAACTTTCATAGTGTATTCGAAGGCATGGAGAAAGAGTATTCTCATCTCCAAGATTTCTTAAGTTCAATTGATATTGATGTTGGTACAGATGAAAACGAAATTCGTAAAAGCATAATCAGCTTTTTAAATATTAACACTTTAACCTCTACTTTTGGAGGCATAGTTGGTAGCCTCGGCAACCTTGCTGTTGCTTCATTCTCGATTCTCTTTATGCTGTTCTTTTTTCTTAAAGAAGATAAATTATCTGAGTCTATTTTCACAAGTCTTGTTCCAGATAAATTCATCGATAGGTGGTTGAATATGATTCCTCAAATTAAACACACATTAGCGCGCTACTTAAAGGGGCTAATATTTCAAATGATCGGAGTCTTCACATTAGTCTTTATCGGTTTAAAATTTGTTGTTGGTCTTGAAAGTGCTTTGGTCATAGCCTTATTTGCTGCACTAGTAAATCTTATTCCTTACATCGGACCGATTTTTGGAATGGCATTTGGTGTCGTTATTGGAGTTGGTCAAGCGTATGCTTTAGGCCTAGACGCACACTTTGGCGCATTCGCTTTAAAAATTGCAGGTGTATTTGCAGTTACGCAGCTTACAGACAATATTGTCTTTCAACCAGTGATATTCTCAAACAGTATAAATGCACATCCTTTAGAGATTTTTATTGTCATCGCCATCGCGGGCACATTGGCAGGAGCTGCGGGAATGCTGATTGCTGTGCCGGCCTATTCTATTTTTAGAATTTTCGCTAAGGAGTTTCTTCAGAATTTTAAAGTCATAAGACGTTTAACATTTAACTTGTAAATGAACCTTGAGCTTTTAGTTGAACAGCTGCAGTCTGAAAAGGCTCGAAGTTTTATATCTACATATTTAAAAGAAAAACCAAATAAATTACGCCTTAAGTACCATGGTAAAAATGATTTCCCATACCTCGAATGCATTGATCAAATAGAAGCTAAACAACGTTTAGCGAAGAAAAATAAAGATTGGGTAAACAACCCTGATTTAATATTTCCTCCAAAATTAAATGTAGAGCAATCCTCATCTGAAACTACAGCGAAATATAAAGCTAGTATAGTCGCAGGAAATCGATTTATAGATCTTACGGGTGGCATGGGTGTTGATTCTTATTTCTTTTCCAAGAAATTTAAAGAAGGAGTTTACTGCGAATTGTCTAATGCATTATTCAAAATTACCAAGTATAATTTCAAATCTTTAAAGGCAAACATTGAAACATTCAACGCGAACGGGTTTGATGTATTGAAAGCATTCAAATTTAATTTTGATTTAATTTACGTAGATCCCGCGAGACGAATTGAGGGAAAGCGCATGGTGTCTTTAAAAGATTGCGTACCCGACATTACTGAAGAGTTAGATTTAGTCTTTGAAAAGTCAAACCAGCTTCTAATTAAAACATCTCCTTTACTTGACATTTCTAAAGTCCTAACCGAAATTCCATTTGTAAAAGAGGTTCATGTTATTTCTGTCAACAATGAATGTAAAGAACTTCTCTTTTTATCTGAGAAAGGAAATAGTGAAACTCCACAAATAATAGCCGTAAACATAACATCAGATAGAACTGATGTTCTGAAAAGTAACTCTGACGAAACTCAAACAATTTATAGTCAGCCAAAAGCGTTTATATTCGAACCAAACGTCAGTATTATGAAGTCGGGACTATTTACCGAACTTGCCAAAACCTACAAACTAAATAAAATTGAAAAAAACTCTCACCTGTTCACATCCGATAAACTCATTGCTGATTTCCCTGGTAAATCCTTTGAGGTTCATGAAGTTCTGCAACCTTTTAGAAAGTCTTTAAAAGGTGAATCATTTAACATCGTCGCTCGCAACTTTGGTTTGAAACCTGAACAAATCAAAAAAAAGTTAAAAACTAAAGATGGTGGGGCAAGGTTTTTGATTGCTACTACATTAAACGATAAAAAAAAAGCGTTTATCTTGTGTAGTAAGGTCGATTAAACATGTAATCGAACTCTGCATAATTGGCTGAGTTTTTAACGGAAAAGCAATGTAAATTTGCGAAATTGATAAAGTCAAAAAAAAATAATGTTTTCTTGTGTGCTCTCATAATGAGCACATTACTTTCTTTCGCTGAAGAAAAGGGTCACAAAGATGCCGTCTTTATTGAAAATAAAGGTCAGTGGCAAGAGAACATTTTCTATAAAATGGAGCTCAATAATGGCTCTTTGTTTTTCGAAGATCAAGCAGTGACCTATTTCATGCGCGATGCAGAAGCCTATGAAGATTGCTGTAGCAGAGAAGAGCACAACCACAACAGTTTAGAAGCAAGCGAAGTCATGTACTTTGCGTATCAAGCAAAATGGCTTGGATCGAATGTAAATTCATTTAAAAAAGGAAATAGCCCGAGGTCAGATTATCGCAATTACATCAAAGGCAATGATCCCTCTAAATGGAAAGATCATGTTCAGTTGTATAAGCACATTGTCTACAGCAATATATATGATGGCATTGATATTGAGTTTTATGGAGTCGAGCAAGACTTAAAATACAATTGGATTGTCCATCCAGGCTCTAATCCGAATCAAATAATTACAGAATATTCGAAAAACGTTCGGATAAGTCTTAAGAATGGAGATTTGATTGTAGACGCTCCAACTGGAGCTATTATAGAAAAGGCACCAATTGTCTATCAAATAGTGAATGGCAAAAGAACATTTATCCCTTCATCTTATGTTCTTATTGGCAGCGAGGTTTCTTTTAAGCTTGGAAATTATGATAAAAGTCTTTCTCTCATAATAGATCCAACGGTTGAGTTTTCGTCGTATTCCGGCTCTCAATCAGACAACTGGGGATTTACAGCTACATATGATAATGACGGAAATTTGTACGGAGCAGGTATTGTTTTTGATTCTGGATACCCTATTACGGGAAACAATATTCAAAATTCATTTTATGCGCTACCACCAGTTAGCTTAGACCAAACTACAGATATTGGTTTATCAAAGTTTAGCGCTGATGGAACTCAATTGCTTTATTCAACATATATTGGTGGCACTGGAGTAGAGCAGCCGCACTCGATGATAGTGAATAGCCAAAACGAAGTAATAGTTTTTGGTGTGACTGCTTCTAATAATTTCCCAACAAGTTCAAATGGTTATAACACAACACATAATGGCGGAAACCAAGTAAGTATTAACACCTTTTACAAACTAAAAAAATCTGACATCTTCATAATCAAACTTAATCCTCAAGGATCAAGCGTTACAGGAGGTACCTTTTTTGGGGGATCCGGTAACGATGGAATAAATGGTAATGCGATAAAAAATTACGGTGACAAATCTCGCGGTGAAGTTGCAATAGACGACCAAGACAATATTTACGTTGCCAGCTGCACCTACTCAAAAGATTTTCCAACTTCATCAGGTGTTAGCCAAACTACTTCGGGTGCGCTTGAAGAATCTATTATTGCTAAGTTTAATTCAAATCTGAGCAATATGATTTGGAGCACATATTATGGAGGAAATGGAAATGATGCTGCTTTTTCTTTAACGGTTGCTCAAAATGGCGATGTATATGCTTGTGGACATACATCGAGTTCATCTCTAACGAATACATCTGGTGCAGTGAACCCGAACCCTCTTGGAAATGAAGAAGGTTGGGTAGGCCGTTTTGATGGCTCTACTGGTGCTCATGTAAAAACCACGTTCATAGGAACAAGTGCTCTAGATCAAGCCTTTTTAATTGACAGTGATAAGAATAATGGTATTTATGTTTTTGGACAGTCTCTAGGCAGTTATCCAGTTACGCAAGGAGTCTACAGCAATCCGGGAAGTAAGCAGTTTATTCATAAATTAAACAATGACCTCTCTTCAACCTTATTTTCCACAGTTGTTGGAAGTGGTGGTCCCTTTATAAATATTGTGCCCACTGCTTTTAATGTCGATGACTGCCTCAACATCATGTTGAGTGGTTGGGGTGGTAACACGAATAGTTCTAGTGGCGGATCTGGTCTACTTGGCGGAAATACTTTTAATATGCCCATTACAAGCAACGCCTACCAAGCAAACACGGATGGAAGTGATTTCTATTTTATGGTACTCGGAAATAATGCAAGTAGCCTGGTTTACGGTTCGTATTTTGGCGGAAACCAAAGCCAAGAACACGTAGATGGCGGTACAAGTAGGTTTAGCCCTGATGGGAATATTTACCAGGCCGTTTGTGCGGGTTGTGGAAGTACGAATTTTCCAACAACTCAAGGTGCGTATGCCACGGCCTCTGGAAGCACAAACTGTAATCTTGGGGTCATAAAAGTAAATTTCGAAACGGACATTTCTGCAGGAATATTTGTGGATTGGGCTATTGATACCGATACGAATTGTAACACACTTTCCATTAGATTTAAGAATACAAGTGTTAACGCAAATCAATACGAGTGGGACTTAGGTAATGGCGTTGTTTCTGCAGACTTTTCTCCAACTGGTGTGTATTCAACATTTGGAACATATACCGTTCGTTTAATAGCAACAGATACAATTTGTGATGTTTCAGATACAACAACTATAACATTCGATCATGATACTGGGGTAAATCCTCTTGCAAGTTTTGACGTCAACTATGTGTCATGTGATTTGGGAAGGGAAGTCACCTTAAAGAACAATAGCCAGCGAGGCGCAAATTATTTTATCTGGGACTTTGGAGATGGCACCACCAAAATAGGAGAATCTCCAAAGCACAATTACAACAATGATGGTCTTTACTCAATAACTTTGATTGCCATAGACACAACCTGCAATAGTTCCGATACTCTCGTCAAGCAAGTCGATTTTGAGTATGATATTCTCCCTCCTATAGTGCAGGTTACCGCCAACCCATGTGGAGATGGTAGTATTGCTGCACTATTTGAAAATGATAGCGCTTGGTATTCTTATAAATGGGTTTTTGATGACGGTACTATTGAGTATGGAAAATATCCGGAACACAAATTCACGATAACCAATACTTATTCCATTCAATTGACTATTGAGGACACGCTTTGCAACAATAGCTTCCAGTTCAGTTTTACAGATTACTTTTTAATCTCTGAGAATAGGCTCTACATACCCAACTCGTTTACGCCAAATTATGACGATAAAAATGAGCTGTTCATTATCTCCGGAAACAGTTGTTTGAAAAACTCCTTCTTTGTGATACTAAGCTCATATGGTGAAGAAATATTTAGAACTGACAAACCGTTTGAAGAATTTTGGGATGGAACCTACAACGGCAAACCAGCCCAAGGAGACACATACATTTACCGTTTTGAATCAGAGAAAATAAATAAGAATGGCTATATAGTGCTTTACCATTAAGAAAATTTCGACAAGAAATTCTCTAAGTTCAATTCTTCTTGCTCTCCATTGTTTAAGTTCTTTAGTCGAATCACATTGTTCTCCATCTCAAGAGAACTTATCATAGCTAAATATGGAATATTCTTTTTTGAAGCATAATCAAACTGTTTTTTCATTTTGGCATTTGATGGGTAAATCTCTGAAGCCACATTCTTATTTCTAAGTTCTTTTAAAACTTTCAAACTCGCTAAGGCCTCTTTTTCTCCATAATTTGCAAAAAGAACAGTCGTATTTGAAAATTCGTCAGAAGGAAAAAGACCAAGTTCTTCCAGACAGAGATAAATTCTATCTAAGCCAAATGAAATCCCTACTCCCGATAAATTTTTCATACCAAAGATGCCTGTCAAATCATCGTAACGACCTCCTCCGCCTACTGAACCCATTTTCACGCCAAGTATCTCTACTTCGAAAATAGCTCCTGTATAGTAATTCAATCCGCGAGCAAGCGTGATGTCTAAAACACAATGGGACTTTACCAACCCTAAAGCTTCAACATTGTCTAAAACAAATGACAACTCCTCTACCCCCTTTTTGCCAATCTCGGAAGATTTTAAGTATTCTGCCAAAAACGAAAGCCTTTGTTCATTGCTTCCTGAAGCCTTAATTATGGGCTTCACAGAATTTAGCTGTTCCTCTGAGATGCCTTTTTCTGACATTTCTTTCAAAACGCCTTCTTCTCCAATTTTATCAAGCTTGTCTAGCGCAACAGTAAAGTCTATAAGTTTATCGGCAATGCCAGCAACTTCAGCAATGCCCGCTAGAATTTTTCTGTTATTAATTCTTATGTTCACATTCAAATCTAGCGCAGAAAATGCTTCATCATACAATTGAACCAGCTCAACTTCTTGCAATAGAGAATCAGAACCAACCACATCTGCATCGCATTGAAAAAATTCTCTAAAACGTCCTTTTTGAGGGCGGTCTGCGCGCCATACAGGTTGAATTTGATAGCGCTTAAAAGGAAACTCTAATTCATTTTGGTGTTGCACCACGTATCTCGCAAAAGGAACTGTCAAATCATAGCGTAAAGCCTTATCGGTAATTATAGTTCCGAGTGTTTTAGCATTATCCTTTTGAATTATATTATCGTCAACTTTCGATAAGAAATCTCCAGATTTCAATATTTTAAAAATCAGTCTATCGCCTTCTTCTCCATATTTACCCATCAAAGTATCTAAGTTTTCAAAACTTGGAGTCTGAATAGGCTGGTAACCATACTTTTCGAAAGCATCTTTTAAAACTGCAATGACGTATTGTCGTTTTCTTACTTCATTCGGTCCAAAATCTCTAGTACCTTTAGGGATAGAAGGTTTCATATATATTCACAATTTGGCGCAAATATAGAGATAGAGTAATTTCTATTGGCTACTTTAGAGCTGTAAAAAAAATTTAAGAATAAAGGTCTTATCTTGATTAATGGTTCTATCGCTTACAAATTGCCACTTTTTCTCAGGTAAATCGCGAGCAAAAAAAAGATATAGAACAATATTATTACACGAGTAGTTCAAACCTAGGCGCAAGTAAAACCAGAATACAAAAATATCTGACACTATATATTTTGAATACTTTGATGCTGAACAACCGCGAAAACTAAAAATTTCTACACCTAAACACTAAGCCAACTTTTCAAAACGAGTTAATATCTCATCAGCAATAGCTAAGCAAGCTGTAGCAGCGGGGCTTGGTGCATTTATTACGTGAATACTATGTGGTCCATTAACCATATAAAAGTCATCTACTAATTTTCCAGAACTGTCTAAAGCTTGCGCTCTAATTCCGCATCTTCCTGGTTTAATATCATCTAGAGTTAAAGCAGGTATTAAGCCTTGAAGAGCTTTTAGAAACAACTTTTTTGAAAAAGCTCTTCGCTGTTCGGTCACCCCATTTTTCCAATGTTCTGCAAACATTTTTCGTGTGCCTTTATAAGACAATGCATCAATAGCATCAGCAGCATTAAAAGCCGTTTTCGTATAGCCTTCTCGGTGAAAAGAAAACACAGCATTTGGGCCGCATTCAATTGTGCCATCTGTCATGCGTGTTAAATGCACTCCTAAAAATGGAAATTCAGGGTTTGGGACCGGATAGATTAAATTCTTCACTTTGTTCCTTGCCTCCTCTGTCAATTCGTAATAATCTCCACGAAATGGAACAATTTTCATATCTAACGAAATAGATTCTAATTTGGCAAGCCGATCTGCTTGTAACCCACCGCAGTAAATTACTTTTTTAGAATGGATTTCTCCTTTGCTAGTTTTAAGTATAGCGCCTTCTGTATTGTTCTCAACATGCAAAACTTCTGTTTTGTAAAACACTTTGTTTTGCGATTTACTTAAAAACAGCTCTCCAAATCTTTCTGTGGTTTCTACATAATCAATTATACCGGTGCAAGGGACATGAATTGCAGCAACGCCATCCGCTAAAGGCTCAAAATCCTTTATTTGTTCTTGAGATACTTTAGAAATCCCTTCGGTTTGATTTTGAATTCCTCTTTCAAAAATTCTATCTAAAGCAGGCAATTCTTCGTTTTTGGTGGCAAGAATGATTTTACCACAAACGTCATGCTTAACCTTAAATGTTTCCGCGAAAGCTACGAGCTGTTTGCGGCCATCTAAACAATTGGTTGCTTTATAGGAACCTGGTTTGTAGTAAATTCCAGAGTGAATAACACCTGAGTTTCGTCCTGTCTGGTGATAGGCCAATCGCTCTTCTTTATCTAAAATTGCGATGTTATAATTTGGAAACTTTAAACTGAGTTTATATGCTGTCGCTGAACCAACAATTCCACCACCAACAACGGCAATATCAAAATTCATATGCTAGATGTAAATTCACTAAAATTAAGACTGCGAAGGTAATTAATGAAGAAACAGAAAAGAAACGCAAACGCTATTCTTATTCGTTTTCCTCAGGCAGTTTTGGTTTTTTTAGAGTAAACACTCGCGAAATATTAAACCCAAGAAATATATCTCCATTGCCCCAGCTACCAGGTGTTCTCGCCATCCACTGCGGATCTGCCAAGCCTCTAGAATTGGTAGCATGCAATTGAAAAACGTGTCCTCCAGTCTCTATATCAACTCCAATTGAAAAGGCGTCATTGTAACTTATTTTCACGCCTTCTGCGTTGTAGTAGAAGTTATCATTTAACTGCAATCCATATTCAGCAGTTATAGCAACGCGGTTGCTGACTTTGTAGCGACCTCCCAAACCCAAAACAAAAACATCGTTAGGTGTTTCACTGTCTGGCACAAGGTTAAAGTGAACAAAACTTGGAACCAATTGCAAAGACAGATTTTTATTGAATTTTCTGGAAACTATAAACTCATGAGTATAGCTAAGTCGGTCTGAATCTCGGTGTGGTAAATCATCATTCCAATTTAATGTAGAATAGTTGAGGGTTGTGTAGTAAACTATTCCGACAAGACTATTTTTTACACCTTTTGACTGCCTTAGTAATCTCACTTTAGCAAACCCATCGTAGGTTTTAGAGAAGGAACTGCGGCCGATACCAAAGTTTAACCAATCTTTGAAGGAATAATCTAGGCTAAAACGAATTTGGGCAATGTCTAATCCTAAAAAATTATATAGAAACTCATCGTTTAAAGCACCAAACCGGTGCATTATCATGAACTGCATTACACCCTCAGCCGGCAATTCATTCGACTGAAGATTAATGATTCGTGTTCCTTTAAAAGTAGCGAAGGCATATTCTGTCTGAGGCTCTTCGTCAATTAAATCCAACAAATCATCTTGTGCAAATGCCGAGAATGACAAAAACACAACCAGAATCCATAATTGTTTCATGCTTATTTGTTTAATGGAGTGAAATTCGCTGTAAAAGAAACTTCTATTTCCTTAGCAATCTTGTCAACAACTGCACTTGGAATTTCTATTTTATAATCTTCAGGAGAAATCAAGAATTCCGATGTCATACTCACTTTTCCCGATTGAATATTTATGATACTTTCAGCTTGAAAAGGTTTTTCTATTCCATGTAGAGACATTGTTCCAGATAGTTTTTTCTTCAACTCGCCATTCTCATTTAAGTTTGGAACTCCATCCCAATCGCCGAATTTACCTTTAAAAACAGCTTTAGGGTATTTTTCAGATTCTACATAGTTCTCATTGAAATGCTCCTGCATTAAAGCCTTTTCAAAGTAAAAACTTTTCATTAAGACTTGACACACGAATTCGCCTTTCTCCAAATCTATTACGCTACTTGCTTCGTTAGTTTTCGCTTCAATATTTTCTATTGATGTTTCGGAGTAAAACCTAATAAACGCTTCTCTAGTCAATTGCTTTTGGGCCTGCAAACCCAATACTATTAGCATAAATGCTAAAGTTATTATATTTTTTTTCATAGATTTCTATTCTGGGGCGCCATCAGCATACCACATGTTAATTTTTTCAATGTCACACGAGTTCATTGGTCCAGTTGGTGGCATGCTTTTCGAATCTCCTGAAGGAAGGCTGATTCTATTGGTAACACCGAATTCATTTGACAATAGTTTCTGATAAGAGTCTAAAAATGGAAAAAAACCTCCACTTGGTGAATGGCAAACAACACAATTCACATCAACAATTAGTTTGATATCAATGTTGTAGGTGAGGCTGTCAGTATCGCAAATTACAGGTTCTGGATAACTGTCTTCGTAATTGTCATATTTACACGAAAAGGCGGTTATAGAAACTACAGCCGCTACGAAACAAAACTGTCTAATATGCATGCGTTTAAGAAGTTATATAACAAATGACGTACAAAGTTTTTAATTCTTAAAAATATCATTGTGAATTTTTTCAATATTCTAGTAATATGGCAATAATTGAGCTTTTGATTTGTAAGTTTATCTCGAGAAACGTATCCATCTCTCAACCCAACAAACCTATTCGCGTTGCTTTAATGTCCGCTGTTAGTGGATGAAATTGTTTGAATTATGAGAAAAGTATTTCTGTTAATGTTCGTGGCATTTGTTCTAATTGGAGCTTATGTATGGTTTTTTCAATACAACAAAAGCCATGTTAATATCCATGATGAAGAAATAGTCTTTAATGGGAGTTCCATAGAATTAAAATCTAGATTTTTCAAAGGCGATGGAAGTTTAGACTCCTCAATATTTAAAGGAGCAGTCATCGTTCATGGGACTGTCAGCACCACAGAGTCTACCTATTATATTTTGGATGAAGTAGTGACGTGCTACTTAGATTCAACTTTAAGCGTTGACCCATCTCACCAAGACATAAAAGTAAAGGGGCGCATTACTGGTGTACAAGACGATATTATCTATGGGGATCTGATCGTTATTCAACATGCTGTTCCTCATCTGGAATAGCATTTTTTGGCATCGTTATCAAGAATAAAAAACCGATAACAAAAAAGAAGGTCATGACTAAAGCCGTGTTTCTATAGTCACCCGTCATATCTACCATCCAGCCTACACAGAACGCACCAAACATAGTCGCGAGCTTTTCGCCTACATCGTAAAAGCTGAAATATGTTGCATGGCTTGTAGTTTCAGGAAGCAATTTGGAATACGTAGATCGACTTAAGGCTTGAATACCTCCTAACACCAAACCGACAAGCGCTCCGAGTATATAAAACTGAGTAGCATTCGCTGTGAGATAGGCCGCAAAGCATACAAAAGACCAAATGATTACGCCAATTAATAATGCTTTTATATTTCCAATTTTTTGAGACATTTTTGAAAACAACCAAGCTCCAAGAATACCAACAAACTGAATGAGAAGTACTGTAATTATGAGCTGAGTAGTGCCTAAATCTAAAACTATTGTTCCGAATGGTGTTGCAAAGAATATTACGGATTGCACACCAGCGCTGTAAAAGAAAAATGCCAATACAAATGTTCTCAACTTAGGTGTTTTAAAAAAGACTTTGCTCACTTTTAATAGCGCGATGTAACTTTTTTTCACATACCCCCTTTCAGGTTTCCGCTGGTGCGGATTATTCGGCAGTTTCCTAAATGTAATTTGACTAAATCCGAGCCACCAGACCCCTACGAGTATAAAAGATAAACGAGTTAACAAAGCTTCATTTTCAAATCCCAAAGATTCATGATTTAAAATCATGGCAAGATTTATTATCAGAAGCAGTGAACTCCCAAAATATCCAATTGCAAACCCCTTAGCACTTAGAGCATCTTGATCCTTTATTGGCGCTATTTCCGGCAAGTAGGCATTGTAGAATACAAGACTTCCAGAAAAACCAATACTTGCGAAGTAACTTGCTACAATTCCAACCCAGAAATATTCTTCAGTGAAAAAATAAAGTGACATACAGGACAGCGAGCCAATCATCACAAAAATTCGCATGAACTTTTTCTTGTTCCCCGTATAATCGGCTAAAGCTGATAAATAAGGTGACAATAAGGCTATAGACATAAACGAAATCGAAATGGTGTAAGACAACAAGGCCGAACCTTTTATGTCCATGCCCATAAATTGAACTAATGTATTTTCATCTCCACCAATTACAGCGAAATAATAAATTGGAAAAATGGCAGTTGAAATGACTAAAGAATAAACCGAATTGGCCCAATCGTAAAACGCCCATCCGTTCTGAACGGACTTAGAATAATTTTTCATACAGACTGAATTGATGTTTGGCTAATATAGAATCTAAAAAACTAAATTTGGCGCAATTATTGAACAGATAAAATTGTTCATAAAAACAAAATTCAAATTATGCAAACTAAAACACTATCACTCACTGCCTTTTTAGTGCTATTTTCTATGGTAATTCAAGCGCAAGACTACATTCACAAAAAAAATCGTGAAATTTTAAAGGTTAAACTCATTGAAATTGGCACAGATGAAATAAGATTTAAAGACTTTGACAATCCTGATGGCCCCATGTTTTCGATTGAAAAAGAGAAAGTAAGTAAAGTCGAGATGGAAAATGGCGATGAAATCACTATTAAAAACGTAAAATCATTTGACGATCCTGACTATTACACAGACCAAAATAAAAACAACATTAAATGGAGTTTTTCTGGTTTAATGTTCAATCATCTGACATTTATTTACGAGCGCTCTCTAACACCGTCTACGAGTTTTGAAGGTGGCTTCTCATTAGTTGGTGTTGGTTATGCACCAAGTGGTGAGAATCTTGGAGAATACAACTTACGAAACCCATCGGGTGTTGGGTTTAGAGCTGGGTATAAACTCAAAAGATCTCCAGATGTATATTTATCTAAAATGCGTTATGGTCATATTTTAAAAGGGGCCTATTTTAAACCAGAAATTATTCTATCAGTTTACAGTGAAGATGTCCCCACATTTGCAAAACCCCCCTCTCAAACAGGCTACGATATTGCTCGTAAAAACGCTACTTCTGGGGCATTGATGATGAATTTGGGAAAACAATGGATTTTCTCTGACCAGTTTTCGTTAGACATATATTTCGGTATTGGCTATGGTTTTTCAAATTCAGAGAATTACAAATTTGAAGACGATAACTACCGTGATACTCCAGCTTCTTTGATGTACGGGTTTTTATTAGTGCCAGAAATTCCTTTAGCTTTTAGCGGAGGGTTTAACATTGGCTACGTATTTGGAAAATAATTGAAATAAAACACTTCTTTAAAACCACCCAAAATTGGGTGGTTTTTTATGCTTGTTATTTCAGTGAATAAAGTTACTTTTGCCGCCCATTATAATAACTTAAAATTTACTGATTATGAACCAGTATGAAACCGTTTTCATTTTAAATCCCGTCTTGTCTGATGAACAGATAAGGGAAACGGTTGATAAGTTTGCTGGACTTCTTGAAGCTAGAGGTTCGAAAATTATCAACAGAGAGAACTGGGGGCTAAAGAAATTAGCTTACCCAATTCAAAAGAAAAAGAGTGGCTTTTACCAGATGCTAGAATTTAGCGCTCCTGGTGATGCAATTACAGCTTACGAAGTTGAGTTAAAGCGTGACGAAAGAATCATGCGTTTCTTAACTGTTAAGAACGACAAGTATGCTGCAACTTGGGCCGAAAAAAGAAGAAAAAGAGTAGCTAACGCTTAATTTAATTTACGATGAAAATAGAGCAACAAGGAAATCAGTCGGAAATTAGATATCTACAGCCGATTGCTATCGACAACGACAAGAAGAAAAAGTACTGTCGTTTTAAGAAATCAGGAATCAAGTACATTGATTACAAGGATCCTAATTACTTAATGAAATTCTTAAACGAGCAAGGGAAAATCTTACCTCGTAGAATTACTGGAAACTCATTAAAATATCAGCGTAAAGTGGCTCAAGCTATTAAAAGAGCTCGTCACATTGCCTTAATGCCTTACGTTGCAGATAACCTTAAATAGAACAGAAAGATGGATTTGATTTTAACACAAGACGTTGAGAACGTTGGATTTAAAGACGATTTAGTTTCTGTAAAAAACGGTTACGGTCGTAATTACCTTATCCCTAGAGGATACGGTGTATTGGCTACTGATTCTGCAAGAAAAGTATTGGCTGAGAACCTGAGACAAAGAGCGCACAAAGAAGCAAAAGTTGTTGAGGATGCTAAGAAAACTGCTGAAGCATTAAAAGCTTTAGAACTTAAGATGACAGTGAAAGCTGGTGCAAGCGGTAAACTATTTGGTGCCGTAAGTAACGCTAACATTTCTGACGAATTAGGAAAAGCTGGTCACGCAATAGATAGAAAGTTCATCCAGATTATTGGAGGTACTGTAAAATCTGTTGGTAAGTACAACGCTACTATTCGTTTACACAGAGATGTGATTTTAGATAAAGAATTTGAAGTTGCTGCTCAAGCGTAAGTCAGAATAAAACTTTTAATATGTATGAAAACCCTAAGCCTTCGCTTAGGGTTTTTTTATGAATTAAATGCATTAAAAAAGAGCGCATCTTTCGAAGCGCTCTTGTTAGTTTTTTAATTTAAACTTATGCTTTATAAAAAGGCAGTTTAACCACTTTTGCTTTTAGCTGTTTTTTTCTCACCGCAATATATATTTCGGAATCTGCTTTCATTAATGCCTTTGGCACATACCCCATACCAATGGCTTTTCCCGTAGATGGCGACATCGTACCAGAAGTAACATTACCAATAACATTACCCTCTGCATCTACTATATCATACCCTTGACGAGGCACACCTCTATCTAAAAGTTCGAAAGCGACTAACCTCTTTGTAATACCCTCTGCTTTTTGTTCAGCCAAAGCCGCTGAATTTACAAAGTCGTTGTTTTCACTGAATTTAGTAATCCAACCTAAGCCGGCTTCTAAAGGAGATGTTGTATCATCGATATCGTTACCGTACAAACAGAAACCCATTTCTAATCTCAGTGTATCTCTCGCACCTAAACCGGCTGGCTGCAATCCTTCGGCCAATAGCGCATCCCATATTGTATGTGCAGCGCTGTTGGGCATATAAATTTCAAATCCACCAGAACCCGTGTAACCTGTAGCCGAAATAAGAATATTATCTACTCCGCAGAACGTTCCGTGTGTAAATGTGTAATACATTATTTCCGCAAGGTCTACATCTGTAAATTTCTGTAAAAACTCAGTAGCCTTTGGCCCCTGAATCGCTAATAGAGAAATGTCATCACTTCTATTCTCAATGGTACAGTTCGAGTTATTATGCTTATTTACCCAAGCCCAATCCTTATCTAAACATGCACCGTTTACAACAAGTAAATATTCTTGCTCAGAAACACAATACACTAGTAAATCGTCAATGATACCGCCAGTTTCGTTTGGCATACATGAATACTGAATTTTACCTGGCGTTAATTTAGTAGCATCGTTAGAGGTAATTCTTTGCACTAACTGAAGTGCTTCCGGACCCTTTACATAAAATTCGCCCATGTGAGAAACATCAAATGCGCCCACATTCTCTCTTACATTGTGGTGTTCTTTCACTAAGCCTTCAAACTGAACTGCCATTTCATAGCCAGCAAAAGGAACCATCTTTGCTCCTGCTGCTATCAGCTTATCGTAAAATGCTGTTTTCTTTAATTCCATTTTGAATATGTATTATCCGTGTATTAATTCTTTATCTCCTAAATCTTTCATCACATCAGCTTCAAAAGTCAATAGGTTTTGCCATCTTTCTTCCACTCCGTATTTCTCCCCATACTTGCGTGCAAACTTCAGAAATAAGGTATAGTGACCAGCCTCAGAAATCATCAATGAATTGTAAAACTTACTGAGTTCTTGATCTTTAATATTTTCTGAAAGCACCTTAAAGCGCTCACAGCTGCGGGCTTCGATTAATGCTGAAACTAAAAGTCTGTTTACTAGACGTTCTATTCTATCTCCTGTTTTAGGGAAAAACGCCATCACTTTTCCAACATACTCGTCTTTGCGCTCTCTTCCTAAAACTAAACCTCTATCTAAAATGCGTTTCTGCACCATTTCAAAATGACTCATTTCCTCGCGCGCCAACGCGGCCATTTCTGTAACTAAATCTGAGTGTTCAGGATAGGTAACGATAAATGAGATTGCCGTAGATGCTGCTTTTTGCTCGCACCACGCATGATCTATTAAAATTTCTTCGATATTTTTTTCAGCGATGTCTGCCCATCTTGGGTCAGTTGGTAATTTCAATCCTAACATTTCCCTATTCTTTTTGAATGCGTTGTATAATTTCCGTCAAACGGATGGCAAAATTAACCATTAGTTTTATCTCGCTTAGACTAGAGAGTCGTTCTTTTTCAAATAGTATCAGGTTGCCCATATGCGATTCTATATGGTAGGGTGGGTTTTGTTCAAAAAACAAAATCAACTCTTTCACAAAGAATTTTTTAACCAACTTTTTGTTTTTCCCAGTCAAGTGAAAACGGTTTGAAAAATCAGTATGTTCAGTGAAATTTATATCCTTAAACCCAGCAGCAGATGCAATTTTATCAAAAAGATTTTCTTTGTCTAAAATAAAACTTGGCATCTCATCAAATCCTTTAATCACAAGAATTGAAGCACGTAAAGACTCCTTTGCAATAAACTCCCCTTTGTGGTATTCAAGATCTAAAAACTCTAACTTCTGATCATTTACTAATCCCTCAGCCCTATTCTGAACCACATCGACCTCGAGTGTTTTGAAATAACCAAAACCTTTTAAGTTGTATTTATTTTCATTCGGGTTGGGCATAAACTCCCACCCTATTTCGTCCATGCAATTGCGAATAGATTTTTGACGTTTCGTTAGCACGGTTTTTCCTGAAGGCTTGTTTCCAATAAGAGGCACCCAAGGTGAAAACGGATGACTTGAATTGGTTTGCAAATCATCCATTCCGATAATTTCAATACTTCCACCCTTACGCTCATACAGGTCATTGTGGTTTGCTAAATGTTCCATTACCGTTTCGTCAACAAACTGGCACAACGTAAAATCAAGAATTACATTCGACCCAGCTGGAATAGAATCTAACTTTAAGCGCAGTCTGTTATAGTTTAAAAAATTGGAATAATTCTTTACAGAGATGATGTACTGTCCGTTTTCCTCTTGGTACAACAACGTATTAGGTCTGAATATATTTCTCAAAATCAAACTTGCTCTTTGCGTTGTAAACAGCTGCAAAATCAAAGCACAAAGTATTCCCAAAACAATTCCTTGAATCAGACCAAATACAACCGTAACAATTAAGGTAACTAAATATGTTATGAAGGACTCCCAACCAATTTTAACCACGCGAATCACCGACTTTGGTGAGGCAAGTTTGTATCCGGTATACACCAATATTGCAGAGAGCGCAGGCATAGGAATTCTTGAAATAATATCGTCAAGAAACAAAATTGCCAAGGCTATAATCAGGCCATGGTAAAAATTAGATGCACGTGTAACAGCACCACTATTAACATTCACTGAGCTCCTTGCAATTACAGCTACTACATTCAGCCCTCCTAAAAAACCTGAGACGGCTGTAGCAATACCATGAGCACGTAAGTCCTTATTCGTGTTAACACGTCTTCTAAAAACGTCTAGGCGCTCTACGCCTTTTATGCTTAATAAAGACTCTATACTCGCAATAAGAGTTAATGTGATAACGGCATTCCAAAAGTCAATAGAGTCTATTTTTGAAAAGTTTGGCGCCACATAACTTCCGATAATATCATTAGGCAAGCTGATTAAGAACTTCTCGGGAATAAGATGAAATAAACTTTGATGCTCTAAAAAGAAACTCAAGCCAACACTTATAATAACCACCCACATAGGCGCAGGAATAATATGAAAGGCTTTATTTCTGATTTTAGAATAAAAAATCATGATAAGCAAACTTGCTATTCCGAGCCCTGTTACAGTGAAATCATCCGACATAAAAACAGTATAAATACTGTCTGGGATTAATCCATAAAGTTCTATGGCACTCAAGCCTTTTGGCGGAACAATGCCAATCATAATATGAATCTGCTTCGCCATAATAAGCAAACCTATTGCGGCCAGCATCCCTTCTACTGCGGCAGATGGAAAATAATCTGAAAGTGACCCAAAACGGAATATGCCTAACAGCGTAATCAAACCTCCCGATACGATAACAGCGGCCAGCACGTACATGTAGCCATCCTCCATCCCATCGGTATTGAGAGCGGTTATTGCAGCTAATGTCGCCACAGCCAGTCCGTTACCGGCACCTGATATGGTAACATAAGAGCCTCCAAAAATGGAAACCAAAACACCACCTACAACAGCCGTAACAATTCCTGCAAATGCGGGTGCCCCGCTTGCAAGTGCTAGCCCTAAACTTAAAGGCAGAGCAATAAGCGATACTAAGAAACCTGCATAGAGATCCTTAGCAAAGTTTTGCTTCATACCGCCAAAACCAGACTTAGGTAGATCCATGTATCATCTTTTTTGTGGTATGAACAATCAATAAATCGGTAGGCAAGTCAGAAAGTATATACTCTAAGTTGTGCGTAAACACGCGATCAAAAATCCCAAGTTTCGTATCTGGAGAATTTAGAACAAGCAAATCCACATTATTTTTTTCTGCGAAATGACCTATTGTATAACCAGGTTTACCAAAAATAACCTTGTCTTTAATTTTCAAGTTTTCATTCATTGGCAGATCTTGTAAAACATCTTTTAAACGCTTTTTTTCTACACGCTCTATAGATGCTTTTTCGCGAGAGGCTTTGATAATACTAATGTCATCGTCCGCTTTATTTTTTATTTTCTTAGGCTCAACTTCTTCAACAACTGTCAGTTGATTGCTGTTAAAGATATTTGCCATGTAAACGGCCATTTTTATAGTATCTGCGGTTTTGGGATGCTCCAAACCGTTTACCATAATGTTATTACACCGTCTACTTTCTATATCTGGATGTGTTAACAACAATAAAGAACAACTTGCTTTGCGGCTTAATTTCCGAGCAACGCTGCCCTTGTAATATTGGGCCAAGTTTTCTTTTTGTAGTGCCCCTGCTATCAGTAGGTCAACATTTTCTTCGGCACATGCATTTAAAATGGCATCTGTTGGATCTCCACTTCGCCATGAAATTGTATACATATCTTTAGGAATGCCAACTTCTAATATCAATTCATCCAACTTTAGTTCAGTTGTTGGGGTCTTATACCCCACATGAATCAAGAGGATTGAAGCACGCAACATTTTTGCAATACGAGAAGATTCGAATAAGTTTGCCTTTGCGCTTGGCGAAAAAGCAACAGCCGTTGCAACAATCTTAAACTGCAGTGGCCACTTATACATTGAGTCTGAGGATGTCATGTAATCTACTTAATTGAAGCAAAAAATAAACTTTTTTATTAAACTAGAATAATCTTAACACAACTTGTGTTAACGGTAATAGCATTGATAAATCCAGTCAAGTTTTTAATTGTTCAAAACACATTTAACAGTAAAGTCAATAGCTGATATTATTTTGTCATATTCGTAATGCATGAAAAAAGCATTTTATCATTTATGTGTTTGTTTTACATTTTTAAGTTGTTCAAACTCAAAGCCTAAGCTCGAGGAAGAATTAGTTAATACGGATTCTATAGTTACGCCTGCCCTTCCAGTTACTTCAACTCCCGGTAAACTTGTTGCATTTGTTGAGAACAGCGTTACGAGTTATTATGTAAACAAAGGCTATCCGCGTGGATTCGAATACGAAATGCTCAATCTATTTTGCAAAGACAATAACCTTGAGTTAAAGATTAGAATGATATACAGTATGGATTTGCTGCTTGACAGTTTGATTAAAGGCAAGGCAGATATTGTTGCAGCAAACCTTTCGGTGACAGGAGAGCGCAAACAGCTCGTTTCTTTTTCAAATCCAATTCTTAGAACAAAACAAGTGTTAATTCAACGTCTACCTGAAAACTATCGCAAACTGTCTAAATCGAAGCGCGAAAAGTCTTTAGTTAAGGATGCATTAGATTTGGATAAAAAGACAGTTCATGTGCATGAGAACACGGCATACATGGAGCAGATATCAAGTTTTAAAAGCAACAATGGATTAGATATCAACTTGATTGCTGTTGACCCTGAAGAGGGCTTAGATGAGCTCGTTTCTCAAATTGCTGATGGCTCTTTAGATTACACCATTTTAGATGAAAACATCGCTTTCATTTACAAGCAAATCTATCCTAACCTTCACATTTCTACTCCTGTTAGTTTAAGTCAAAATATTGCATGGGCTGTAAAGAAAGGCAATACAGGTCTGTTAAACCTACTCAACTCTTGGGAAGAAAAAAATAGGGGTAGCACAAGATGGAATATGCTTTATAACAAATATTTTAAAAGTAAAAGTGGTGAAGTTCGCTCTATACAGGCCAACTTTGATAAAATTAAAACTGGTGAAATTTCTTCCTATGATCCTATTGTTCAAAAATATGCAGCCCAAATTCATTGGGATTGGCGCTTACTTTCTTCTTTGATAAGAAGAGAATCTCGATTTAACAAAGAGGCCCATTCTCGTTTTGGGGCCTATGGCTTGATGCAAGTATTACCGCGAACTGCGAATCAATTTGGTATTCAAGAGCATCAACTCGGAGTGCCTGAGTATAACATCATAGCGGGTACGCGCTTTATACAATGGCTTGAACATTATTGGTCTGACAAACTCCCTGACACTTTAGACCACAAGCCTTTCATTTTAGCATCATACAACGCAGGGCCTGGTCATGTTCTAGATGCCATGCGCCTTGCCGAAAAAAATGGATTAGACCCACACATCTGGTATGGTAATGTTGAAATTATGCTCTTGAATAAATCTAAACCGACCTACTACAAAGATCCGGTTGTAAGACATGGCTATTGCAGAGGAAAAGAACCGGTGTTTTATGTGAAAGACATTTACAAATACTTCGAGTATTACAAAGTTTTTACAGACGAACAAACTCAAATAATACCTCTGAATGCCACTGCAGCGCTCTAATCAAAAGTCAAAGTAGATAAAAGGCTGTAAATCAGAAGACACAATCTGATAAATTGAAAAAACACTACTCACGGCAATGCAGACCTGCAACCAAACTGGTTGCTTTACGAAGAACATTCTGTACTTAAATTTAATGTGAGCCGGAATCCAATGAATCAGGAAACCTAACACCATGACAATAAGAACATTCTTAAAAGCAATAATAACTTCCAAAGCTATTTCGGGCTTAAAATTGAAAGCTATCTGGTTTAGCATGGTCATTGCATCATCCCATGAAGCAGATCTAAACCATGTTCGTGTAAACGTTATAAAACAGAGCGTGATAAATATACCAATAGTACGATTGTACCATTTACTGCGGTCTGACCAAGGGCTTACTTTCTTCCAGAGCTTATAGACCACAAGGCCGATACCATTTAACCCACCCCAAATCACAAAGTTCCAACTGGCGCCATGCCAAAGGCCACCCCATAACATAGTGAGCATAACGTTTACATTCGTATTAAACCAATCCTTAAATCCATGAGATACTCTCAATAGAATCGCAACGATTAAACCCACAAGCGCAATACCGATTGGCACAATCCATGTATTTGCCAAGAGAGAAACAAACAAGACGATAATCCCCATCATGAAATACGAGAAGAAAGAACCCCCTCTATTTCCGCCCATCGGGATGTATAAATAATCGCGTAACCAAGAAGACAATGAAATATGCCAGCGTCTCCAGAAATCAGAAACACTTGTCGCTTTATACGGAGAGTTAAAATTGATCGGCAATCGGAAACCCATCCATAAAGCCACACCGATAGCTATATCGGTATATCCCGAGAAATCAGCATAGACTTGCAACGTATAGCCAAAGAGCGCTAACACGCTTTCAAAACCGGAATAACTCGCAGGGTTAGCGAATACACGGTCTACAAAATTGACCGCGATATAATCTGCCAAAAACATCTTCTTTAGGAGACCATTCAATATCCAGAACAAACCAATGCCGAAATCCTCTTTAGTAAGATTGTACTTCTTATACAACTGCGGAATAAAATCAGCAGCACGAACAATTGGTCCAGCCACCAACTGCGGGAAAAACGAAACGTAAAATCCAAAATCTAAAATGGACTTTACCGGTTTTACATTTCCACGATAAATATCAACGCTGTAGCTGATTGTTTGAAACGTGAAGAAAGAAATCCCAACAGGTAAGGCTATTTTCTCCCAAATGAAATCTGTACCTAAAACTTCATTGGTAGCCCAAGAGAAATAATTGTAGACGGTGATCTGAACTCCAAAAGCATCATTGATAAAATCAGCAAAGAAGTATGCGTACTTGAAGAAAACGAGAATACTCAAGTTCACCGTAATACTTAAAGCGAGCCATATTTTCTTATTGACTTCTACCTTGCTCCTGAAAATTTGCTTCCCTATAATGAAATCGGCCAAAGTGGAAAAAAGCAGAATAATAAAATAAAAGCCGCTTGTTTTGTAATAGAAAAACAAACTGATGAAAAACAAATAAGCGTTTCTAACCGGATTACTCTTGTAAACCAAAGAATAACCCGCAAGCACTATGGCTAGGAAGATCCAGAAGTAAGGCTGCGTAAAAAGCAATGGCTTTAAAGCATCGTATTTCAATATGTCAACCAACCAATCTAGCTGCATTAATACCTGTTTTTAATGTAATTGCCGTAAGAGCGCATAAAAGCGTCAAACATAATATCTGCTTGCAATTCGTAGCCTTCTTTTGTAAAATGAATTTTATCCGATTTCGCAATTTTATAATTCTCCCATGTTTTTATGGAATTATATCCACCCATTATTTCGAATAAATCCCAAAGCGCAGCGCCATTTTTAATGCACAACTTACGCATGCTCGTGCTCACTTTATACACATTTGGGTTGGGCATTCTGCGTTTGTAATATGAGTCGTTGTTCGTTAAAAACAAAAAGGCACATTTTGGATTAGCTGCAGAAAACATGTCCATTAATTTCTGATAGCGCGCTTCAAAATCTATGGGATTAAAGCGATCAGCAGTCATGTACGCATCATTAATTCCAATTCCAAAGATTACTAAATCTGGCTGCAACGCTGTCAGCTGAGGACCAAACTGTTCACATCTTAAATAGGATTTAGTACTTGCTCCGTTTACCCCAATAGAATGGTAAATCAAAGAAGGTTTATCTGTAATAAACTGTACGCCTTGAATGGTGAAATACGATTGAATTGAATCGGTTTTAACTACGCTAAACATCAATGTGTCTTGAACATCTGTGAAGTGAAACTCTGTGTAGCCTGCCACGCTATCCGTAAACGTATGGTTCACAGCATGCGCTTTATTTATCTTGATCTTATAAGACGCTTCATCTAATACATGGTAAATACGCACCTTCTTAAAACTGTACAACGTGGTATCGTCCGTAGCGTATATTGTAACATCGCTAAATGGGTTCTTTGTTGTTGCCGTAACACCACTCATGCCCCATTCACTATTCATATAACTTACAGAGCAGCGCTGCCCTTCCCAGTCTGCCGTAGCAATTACTTTGTAATTACTCGGATTATTGGTTTGAGCTAATCGGTAAGGGAAAAAGAATCCACGTTCGTTTTTAATATCAGGTGACAGTGACAGCATGTTGTTGCGCATTCTATTACTCAGCACTCCTGCCTGTACATGCGACCCACCTATGTGTAGAATGTTCACTTGCCCTTTTCCAAAAAATATCAACGAGTCTAATTTGTGAAACACATGACCGAAAGCAGCGCTGTCTCCAGGAAATGTGATATCATTCTTTTCTAGAATTAGAAAAGGATAATCCTTTTGAATTTGCTCCATAGATTGCGAAATCCCAAACATGGAAAACAACATAAAATAAGGAATCAATCTAAAGTGCTGAATCATTCTGTAATGTATCGTTCAACATTTGAAGACTGTCTAATTCTAATTGCCTTTGGCGCAACTGCTCATTGTAATCTTTGTAAACCTGGTAGTCTTTCATGAGCGCATCGTAGAATAAAGAGGCTACGTGCCGCGCTCCTTTTGGTGTAAAATGCACATAATCTTTTGCCGCTAAAGGCGGATCAGCATTGACCCACGATTGCATCGAATTTTTTCCGCCCATCACTTCAAAGATGTCCCAAAAGCCACAGTCGTTTTCAAAAGCCGCTTGCTTTAAAACATCACGGACTTCAATCAAAAACGGAAAAGTTACATAATCTGTTTTGTCTTTAGTCGCCATGTCACTGGGGCCAATTAGCACCAATGAAGCCTGAGGATTTAGGCGTTTCACCAAAGCAATTTGACGACCCATCCAATTGCCGTAACGTTCTGCCTCTTCTTTCGAATCGATATATGGAACAGTGTTTCCTCCGTATTGCAAAATAATAAGGCGAGGGTCAGAATCTCTGTATTGCTTGCGCAATTGGGAAGATTTGATTTTCGCAAATATGGTTCCTGAGCTTCCGCGCATTGCTATATTATCTACAACTACACCTCTCGAGTCTTCAAATCTAAATCCATAAATATCAGGACTTACAGTCCCTTCAAATTCAAAACGCAGCGTTTTTGGTGTAGATGGAAATGACCACGATACTTTTTCATTGTTGGTTGAGCCGGTTAATACTTCGCTGTAAATGAGTTCTTCATCGCTGTACAAAGAAAGCTTAAACGGTTCCTGAACGTTGCCATACAACATCGTTGCCGTTCTGTAAACCCGTGTGCCTGAATAACCCAAGTTTGATCGGTCATAAGTAATCCAAGCTTTTACAGTGTCTTTTGGCAAAGTGTCGTTTGAGTAAGGCGTGAACCTTCCGAAGATTCCGTACAAGCCGTATTCCTTATGTCTTACCGAAGTGTCTTTTCTTCCAAAAATGGTATACCGAATCCAGTTTTCTGAATTGTCTTGTTTTAAAGACATGCTTGGAACGTGGTTAATTGGTGGCGCATAACCAGGCCCTCTTCCTCCAAATTCTTTTTGCAGCTTATCTCTCAGATAACTACTTATTCTATCGCCTTCAATCTGCGAATCTCCATAGTGTAGAATTCGAACTTTGTCCGTCTTTACATCGTTTTCCAATGCATCGAAAAAATCCTGTAAATAAACACCTTCATCAGCATAATGAATTCTCAATTTCTCTTGACGTTCATTAAAGGTATACAGCTTTAAACTGTCCTTAAACGCCACAGAATCAAAAGGTTCCTCATATGAAGCCAACAAGTCTTCAACGTCTATTACCGGAACAACTGTATCTTTCTCTTCAAAGTCTTCCCAGCTAGCAAACTTCAAAGAATAGTCTTGAATAATTGGAATTCCCTGAGAAGGAAAAACATACATAATAAGCCCACAAATGCAACCTACAGCCAAAAGAAACAACAAAGTGTGTTGTGGTTTAAACATTTGCTATACTAGGGTTATACTAATTTTAGTTTGAAGATTTATTTACGGATCTCACTTTTCTTGATCTTCAACTTTTGACCAATTTGGATATTGGTCGAAGCATTGTTCCAATCCATAATATTGTCTGCCGAAACACCTGGATAGCCTCTTGCTATTCCATACATGGTATCTCCATTTTTGACTGTATAATACAAAAAGTCATTTGGAGAAGACGTTTCTTTCTTAACTGACTTCGGTTCGTCTTTTGGAAAATCTTCTTGAACTGCCTTATTAAACGGAACTTCAGTTTTAATAAAATCTTTTGTAACAGCTGCCACTTGCGTTGTGCTAGCAACTTCGGCTTTTGCAGTAGTGGTCTTCGGTTGAAAGACTGTTAGCTTTTGGCCGATGTAAATCACATCTGTTCTCAAGCTATTCCAAGTTTTAAGCTTTGCAATGCTTACACCATATTGTTCGCTAATCTGCCCAAGGTTATCTCCGCTTTTAACGCAATACACAATTTGTCTTGATGTTTTCGGGTCAGGCACATTCTTTTTTATGCGTTCTCTTAAATCCCAAAGATTAGCAGTTTCCTCGTCTTTGTACATCACGCTTTTGTACTCAACAGAGTCTTTTCTAAATTTCTTCAAACTCGATTCTGGCAATAAAACAGACCCTCCATAATTTGCTGGAATTACATTTCCAGTTACCATCGGATTGTAACGCATAAAGTCATCCAAACCTATTTCTAACTCATCTAACAAAATGGCCAACTGAATATCTCTTTCTGTTTCTAAAGTCTTTAACGGTTCATTTTCAACCGTTACTGTAAAGGGCATACGTTCTATTAGCCAGTTGAACGATTCCCGAAGTGATTTTATTTCAACTAACAATTTTTCGTGCTTGGCTGATAGCGTTCTACCAGCAGCAATACCGTCTTGAGCGTACTTCGCTTCAATGGGACTTGTTACAAATGCGAGAATTGTTAAATCTTCGTCTCCAAACTGATTGTATAGATCTGAGTAATAATGAAACGCTGCTTCACTTGCCCGAACCGGGTCTTGCCTTTCATCTACATTTTCATCAATACGCAATCCATATTTTAGAGCCACAGGATAACTTAATAACCACCAACCTGATCTGTGGTACTGCCCTTGCTTCATAGGGTTCAAGCCAGATAAATACATAGCAATACCGTAGTTCTCTCTAAAAAAACCACGCGTACTTTGGTTCATATTTTTAGACATTTCGGGGAGCACTCCAGCCATGAACATTAACTCGCCACAATTGGCCTCTAATTCTTCAGCTACACTAGTGTTTAACGATTGACTAGAGAGAAAGTGGTTTAAAGAAGCTGCAGAATCTGACAAGCACAACAAGGGCGAAACGTTTTCTAAACTGTAACGTTGCGACCAATACAGGTAGCCCTCATCCATGTTAGCCGCAGGGTAAGCCCACGCCAACTGGCTGAAAGTCGTAACAAAAAACAGTGTTGCAAACAACTTATTCATTGAGGCGAAAGTTAACAAAACACAGCAATATCGAAAATAGTGCAAGGGCTATTTTTCAACTTTAGCTTGTTTTTTAGTTAATGAAATTTAACCGTGCTTATTTGAGTAAAAAAAAATCCCAACCGAAGGATTGGGAATTTAATATAAATTGACTTGCGTTTAGTGAAACTCCGCCAAGTATCTTTCAGACTCTAAAGCACCCATACATCCTGTACCAGCAGCAGTAATCGCTTGTCTAAATATTTTATCCTGAGCATCGCCAGTTGCAAAAACACCAGGTTTGTTTGTCGCCGTGCTGTCTGCTTTGGTAATCAAGTAACCAGTATTGTCCATGTCTAACTGATCTTTAAAAATTTCAGTGTTTGGCTTGTGACCGATTGCTACGAAGAACCCTTCCGCTGGGATAATTTCTTCTTCGCCCGTTTTGTTATTTTTTGTTTTTACACCTTCCACGTTTTTCTCACCAATCAACTCTACTGTTTCCGTATTAAAACGTACTTCAATATTCTCAGTGTTTTCAACTCTGTGTTGCATAGCTTTGGATGCGCGCATTTCGTCTCTACGCACTAACATTGTTACTTTAGGACAAAGTTTTGACAAGTAAGTCGCTTCTTCAGCGGCAGTATCTCCAGCTCCTACGATAACCACTTCTCTTCCTTTGTAAAAGAAACCATCACACACAGCACATGCAGAAACACCAAAGCCCATTAAACGCTCTTCAGACTCTAGTCCTAAATACATTGCCGATGCTCCAGTAGAAATAATAACTGTTCTTGCTAATACTTCTTTTTCTTCATCTATAACAAGTTTATGATAGCCACCTCTTTCATCAGAGAGTTCCGTGCTGGTAACCATTCCCCATCTCACATCTGTACCAAAACGCTCAGCTTGATTTTTCAAATCTTCCATCATGGCATTGCCATCTGTACCTTTTGGGTAACCCGGAAAGTTGTCAACCTCAGTGGTAGTCGTTAATTGACCACCAGGTTGCATACCAACATACATTACTGGTTTCAAGTCAGCGCGTGAAGCGTAGATTGCAGCTGTATATCCAGCAGGTCCAGAACCTATAATTACGCAATCCAGTTTTTCTATCGTATCACTCATAATTATTTCTTTAAAAAGCTTCGCAAATGTAAATTATCATGGCACTTAAAGTGTGACATTAATCTTAGAAAAAATCTATGTTGAAATAGACATACGATTCTTACTATTGGCTCTCTATGATCGAGCCGTTTGAATGTAAATTGAGACAAGAACTTTCAAAAAGTTCTACCGAGTTAAGGAACGCTTGGACGCATCACATTTTAAATAAAAGCATAGCTATTCAATCTATATTAGAACTTTTATTGGATGAGCCACAAATCTCTGCACGCTTCTCCTGACTACTTGGTGGTATGTCAAGTATTGACAATAGGCATTTTCCTGCAAATGCCTCTTTTTGCTTGGCTAATCTTTCATCTATTCCGGTTCCTGATATCAATAGAAATCTTTTAAATCAATGTGCTTTATCGGATGGTAAGTATTCAAAAGACTCAAAAGGAAAAATTTTGAGTTGTGCCTTCGAATGGCTTGAAGATCCAAAGTCTTCTATCTCCAGAAAAGAGATGGCCATAAAATACTTGTAACGTTATGCAAGAAACATATAGAAATAATTCCTGCGTTTAAAATGACTTTAGAGGCATACCTTGCGGCAGAGTCGAAGAGTTTGGAGAAAAAGATTGAGCGAGTAATACATAATTTAGTCTCAAAGTAAATTAAAAAAGCCTCGAACAATTCGAAGCTTTTTAGTGTCGGGATGACAGGACTTGAACCTGCGACCCTCCGCCCCCCAGACGGATACTCTACCGGACTGAGCTACATCCCGAAAGGCGGCAAATATAAAAAACTGCCGAGCACCATACGAATTAGTGCTACGAGAAACATGCAGCCCACGAAGGTCGAAACTCCGCCTTTAGTTGATCCGTTTCACCTTTTTTCATGGGCCTTTTTATTCATTTTAACAATACAAAATCACCCTTCATATTGATAGTGCCCTATGATTTTATAATCGAATAAACAATCTGCCAGAACTTGACCCGAACCAATATTATGGATAACCATGTAGAACTTGCCTTCTTTTGATTTTCTATTTACTACAATACCAATATGCGTAATACCTCCACCAAGGCTCCAGCAGACAATATCTCCAGGATCATAGTCGCTGGCGTTTTGAGATTTTGCTTTAACGGTTCCATGCCTTGAGAAAAAGGTCATCAAGTTTGGCACTCTTCTGTGGTCGATATTCTTATCCGTGGTTTTTAGTGCCCAGTATTTTGGGTATCGAGAGAAATTCTTTTGCATGTCTTCATGCACTTCTTTTTGTAAATCTATGCCAAGCATCCTGTATGCACGAATTACCACATCCGTACAAACGCCTTTTCCTTTAGGAATATCGCCATTTGGATAATCTATTGAAAAATAGCTAGGATCATATTCTACATGAACGTAAGTCAATTCTAACGCTGCAGAAGAAAGTTTTTCATTAAAAGGCTGAGCGCAAAGAGAGGCACTGATTAAAAGTGTTACGATACTGTTGATTAAAACATTCATTTTATTCTAACGGTAGTAAAACTTTAATATTTGCAATAATCGTATGCACATTTGTTATTTTCTTATCATTTATCTGTTTAATTTGTAAATGAATCCATAAAAAGAGATAATGCGCTATTTCCAAACTTTAATTATTGCCTTGTTTATTTCTGTAGGGTTTTCGGCTAATGCCAAAACTTCTGCTAAACAAGCTGAAATATCACCTCCTATTACGAATACAGATAAGCAAATGAAAATGGAAGCTTTATTGACTTCTAAAAAATGGATTTGCCTCGAAATAAGTAAAAAGAAAATAACGAAGAAGTTAAGTTTTGACATTGGAAACGAAGTCAACTTTAGTATTGACAAAAAATACAGTTTTAAAAACAACAACTACGATTACAGCAACGGTACTTGGAAAATGGATGGTAAGTTTCTTTACTTCTTTTACAACGCCAAAGGCACAGAGAGCAAAGTTGAGACGATGAAGTATAAAGTGCTAAAGCTTTCAGAAAACGAATTGTACCTAAAACGAATGTCAAAGCCTAAGGGCAAACTAACTTTTAAATAAACTGAAATGAGAATAGCAAAAATATTTAGCCTGATTTTAAGCATTGCCTTTTTGACCAATTGTGGTGGCGGTAGAGAAGTAACACGTATAGATCCAAATGCACAAAAAGATATTTCTGGACGCTGGAATGACACAGACTCAAAGCAAGTAGCTGACGAAATGATCAGTGATGTTTTAAGTCGTCCCTGGTTGGCTCGTTTTACTGAGGCAAACCCGGGAGAAAGACCGGTTGTGATTATTGGTGAGGTAACAAATAAAAGTCATGAACATATTTCTTCTGAAACTTTCATTAAGGATATTGAACGTGCTTTTGTGAATTCAGGAAAAGTAAGAGTTGTAGAGAACGATGATTTCAGAACGCGTATTAGGGACGAGCAAGACAGTCAGCAGGTAAATGCTACAGAAGAAACCAAAAAGTCTATTGCTAAGGAGCTGGGTGCAGATTTCATGATGTTCGGCACAATCAACTCTACAGTAGACGCTTATAAAAAAGAAAAAGTTGTTGCTTATAAAGTAAACCTTGAGCTGGCTGACTTAGAAAGCACTGAGAAAGTTTGGATTGGCGATAAAGAAATTAAGAAGTACATCAAAAACTAAGGCCTTAATGCTTCAAAAAAGTATCCTTTTTGCACTTTTCATAGTGATGATGGCTTCTTGTACTGCCCCATCATTTTATGAGAAAACCTACAATTTCAATAAAACGCTATCAACAGGCCATTTCGACGAAGCCGAGAAAATGATAGAGGACAACAAGGAAAAGTATGAAGAAAGCAAAGTGCGTTTTCTCTATTTTTTAAATGGCGGTCTTGTAGAGCATTTAAAGGGAAACTTTGAAAAAAGCAACGCTTATTTTGAAAAAGCAGACCTCTTCATTGAGGATGAAAGAAAAAATGGACTTGAACAAGGCGCTGCGCTTTTAGTGAACCCAAACATCAGCACCTACTACGGTGAAGACCACGAGGTCTTAATGATTAATTATTACAAGGCACTCAACTATTATTTGCTAAATGAAAAAAATGAAGCACTTGTAGAGGCTAGGCGCCTTAATCTTCGTCTACAGGCTTTAAGCGAGAAGTACAAAGACTCAACGAAGTATAAAGAAGAC